>Ga0074193_1001304_pt1 | contig 29719 bp, 26 predicted proteins | sample EPASupsiteHSE605_FD_64523 | JGI IMG/M metagenome (GOLD analysis project Ga0074193, IMG submission 64523) | Bioremediated contaminated groundwater from EPA Superfund site, New Mexico - Sample HSE6-05 | ecosystem: Environmental > Aquatic > Deep subsurface > Groundwater > Contaminated ... | reverse complement strand
TGGATCGGGCGGTCAAGGTGGGGGCGCCGATCATCGGCTTGAACGACTCGGGCGGGGCGCGCATCCAGGAGGGCGTCGACGCCCTGGCCGCCTACGGCGAGATTTTTCACCGCAACGTCCGGGCCAGCGGCGTGGTCCCCCAGATCTCCTGCATCATGGGGCCCTGCGCCGGCGGTGCGGTCTACAGTCCCTCGATCACCGATTTCGTGTTCATGGTCGAGGATTCGTCCTACATGTTCGTCACCGGGCCTTCCGTGGTCAAGACCGTCACCCACCAGGACATCACCTCCGAGGACCTGGGCGGGGCCAAGGTCCATGCCTGCAAGAGCGGCGTAGCCCATTTCACCGTCCATAACGACGTCCTGGCCCTGCGCGAGGTGCGGCGGCTGATCAGCTACCTGCCCTCCAACAATCGTCTGCGGGCGCCGATCCTTGACTTGAGCGACGCCCCCGGACGCACCGACCCGGCCCTGGACTTCCTCATCCCCAGCAACTCCAACCAGACCTACGACATGAACGTGCTCATCCACTCCATCCTCGATGGCGCGGAGTTCATGGAGGTCCATGCCGGTTTCGCCCGCAACATCATCTGCGGTTTCGGCCGTCTCGGCGGCCAGACCGTGGGTTTGGTGGCCAACCAGCCGGCGGTGCTCGCCGGCGTCCTCGACAATGACGCCTCGTTCAAGGCCGGCCGCTTCGTCCGCTTCTGCGATTCGTTCAACATCCCCTTGATCTCGCTGGTCGACGTGCCCGGCTTCATGCCCGGCCCGGATCAGGAGCACGGCGGCATCATCCGCCACGGCGCCAAACTGCTCTACGCCTTCACCGAGGCCACGGTGCCGCGGATCTCGGTGATCATCCGCAAGGCGTACGGCGGCGCCTATCTGGTGATGAACTCCAAGCACATCCACTGCGACGTCAACTACGCCTGGCCCACCGCCGAGATTGCGGTCATGGGACCCAAGGGTGCGGCCGAGGTCATCTACCGCAAGGAGATCTACTCGGCCCAGGATCCCGAGGTCGTGCTCAACGAGAAGATGGAGGAATACCGCCGCACCTTTGCCAACCCCTTCCTTGCCGCCCAGCGGGGCTATATCGACGACGTCATCTTTCCCCGGGACACTCGCTCGCATCTCATTCGTACCCTGCAGATGCTGGACAGCAAGAAAACCAAGGGCCCGGATCGCAAACACGGAAACATCCCCCTGTGAGGCACGCTATGTTTGATAAAATTCTGATCGCCAATCGCGGCGAAATAGCCATCCGCATCATCCGGACCTGCAATCGGCTGGGCATCCAGACCGTGGCCGTCTACTCCAGCGCCGACAGCCGCAGCCTGCACCGGCATATGGCCGACGAAGCCGTGTATATCGGCGAGCCGCAATCGCAGCAGTCCTACCTCAATATCGACAAGATCATCAAGGCGGCCAAGGACACCGGCTGCCAGGCCGTGCATCCGGGGTACGGCTTTCTGTCGGAAAAGGCCGAGTTCGCCCGGGCGGTCGAGGCGGCGGGCATGGTGTTCATCGGCCCGCCGATCGAGGTGGTCGATGTCATGGGCGACAAGATTACCTCCAAGGAACTGGCCAAGAACGCCGGCGTGCCGGTCATTCCCGGCCATATCGAGGCGATCCGCGACGAGGAGGAGGCCATTGCCGTGGCCTCCGAGGTCGGCTACCCGGTCCTGCTCAAGCCGGCGGCCGGCGGCGGCGGCAAGGGGATGCGCATCGTGCGGGCGCCGGAAGAGATGAAGGATGCCCTGGCCGCCAGCCGCAAGGAGACCCAGAAGGCCTTCAACGATACCCGGGTCTTTGTCGAGCGTTACATCGAACAGCCCCGGCACATCGAGATCCAGATCCTGGCCGACAGCCAGGGGCATGTGGTCCATTTGGGCGAGCGCGAGTGCTCGATCCAGCGCCGCTACCAGAAGGTGATCGAGGAGTCGCCTTCGCCGGCGGTTTCCGCCGATCTCCGCGAGCGGATGGGCCGGGCTGCCTGCGAGCTGGCGCGGACGGCCAAGTACGTCAATGCGGGCACGGTCGAGTTCGTCATGGATGCCCAGCACAATTTTTACTTTTTGGAGATGAACACCCGCCTCCAGGTGGAGCACCCGGTCACCGAGATGGTCACCGGCCTCGATCTGGTGGAACTGCAGTTGCGCATCGCCAGCGGCGAGCCGCTGCCGTTCGACCAGAGCGGCGTCACCTTCCACGGCTGGGCCATTGAGGCCCGGATCTGCGCCGAGGATCCCACCCGGGGCTTCATCCCCTCCACCGGCATGATTACCCGCTACGCCTCGCCCCGGGGCAAGGGCATCCGGGTGGATTCCGGGGTCAACATCGGCGGCAAGATCGACGTCTACTACGATTCCATGCTGGCCAAGCTGATCTGTCACGGCAAGACCAGGGAAGATGCCCGCCGCGCCCTGATCGAGGCCTTGAACGGCTACCACATCGAAGGGGTCTCCACCAATATCGATTTTGTCACCAGTGTGCTCTGCCTGCCCGAGTTCGCCGAGGGCGCCCTGAGCACCGGTTTCATCGACCAGCATTTCGACGGCGGCGTGTCGAAGCGTTCGCCCTCGCTGCAGTACCTGCAACTGGCGGCCCTGGCGGCCACCCTCATCTACCACACCCGCACGGTGGCGGTGCGGGAATCCCTGCTGCACATGGTCTCCGACATCGGCGGCAAGCGCGATCTGGGCCGAACGCACCAGTACAAGGTCCGTTCCCAGGGCGAGCTGTTCGAGGTGACCCTGGAGGGTACCCCGGTCAGCGGCGAGATGTGCACCATCCGGGTGGACGGCAGCACGCACCGGGTCGAGATTCCCACCTTCGAATTCTTCCGCCGCCGGCTGAAACTCAACATCAACGGCCAGGCCTACCGTTTCCGCATCCGGTTCGAGGAATCGTTCATTTTCATGTCCTTCAACGGTATCTCCCGAATGTTCGAGGTCTACACCCCGAAGGAATGGGAGTTGATGCGGTTCATGCCGGAGAAGGCCGACAAGGCGCTCAACAATATCCTCCTCTGCCCGATGCCAGGCCTGGTGGTCGATGTCCTGGCCCAGAAGGGCGAGCGCGTCTTCCGCGGTCAAAACCTGGTGATCCTCGAGTCGATGAAGATGGAGAGCGGCGTTGCCTCGCCGGTGGACGGCGTCATCGCCGAGGTCCTGGTGGACAAGGGGCAGGCGGTGGAGGCCGACGAGACCTTGATCAAGTTCGAGGTGGAGGAGAAGGTCGCCTAACCCGACCCTTCCCGGCAGGAGCGGTCTCCGTTGTGCTCCACCTGTTGTTGAGCGTTTACCGAGGAAGAGCCGAGCATCGTTTCCGCCTGGTGCGGGACCGATGCTCGGCGGCCCGAGAGGCAGTCTTCGTTTCCCTCTTTGCTCGGGTTACCATTCACCTTTTGGTGCCGCCGCCATGATCAAGCTGACCCGGCTCAACGGATCGGAATTCTACCTGAATCCCGACCTGATCAAGAGTATCGAAGAAACCCCGGATACGATCATCACCCTGATGAACGACGATCGTTTTCTTGTCCGGGAAAAGGCGGAAGAGGTCATCGATAAGATTGTCGCCTTCCGGGTCAGGGTGTTGCAGCAATCCCGGCAGGCACCCCCACTCGACCCCCCTGCTTGAGTGCCGCCTTCCCCGTGGAGTGGTTGCCCCTGCAAGCCGCCGAAAGAATCAGGCCACCGGACACCTGCTTGGGGCAATGCACCCTTTCCGGAGCAGTCTCTATTTTTTCTCTTTTTCATTCCCCTTTCTCCCACTACAATAACATATCTTGTTCTTTCAAGGTGCTCGGGGCATCACCCCGGCCAATTTTTCCACTCACCCCTAGATCGTCATGGATATAGCAACCCTCATCGGATTAGTCATGGGCCTTGGCGCCATCATCGGCGGTGCCGCCATGGAAGGCCTGCACCTGAACGCCCTGGTCCAGCCCACCGCGGCCATGATCGTTTTGGGCGGTACCTTTGGCGCCGCCTTCATCAGCTTTCCCCTGGACATCGCCATCGGCGCGGTCAAGGATGTCAAAAAACTGCTCGCCAATTCGCCCAAGAACGACGACCTGATCGTCGAAATCTGCGGCTATGCGGCCAAGGCTAGAAAAAACGGGATCATTGCCCTGGAGCAGGATGCCCAGAGCCATAAGGACCGCTTTATGAAGAAGGCGATTTCCCTGTCGGTCGACGGTGTCGAACCCAAGGATATCAGGGAGTTGATGGAGATCGATCTTGGGGCTTCCGAGGAGCATGCCAAGATGAGCGCCGAGTTTTTCGAGGCCGCGGGCGGGTATGCCCCGACCATCGGTATCATCGGCGCGGTTCTCGGTCTGATTCACGTTATGAGTAACCTGGAGGACACCTCCAAGCTGGGCGCCGGTATCGCCGTTGCCTTCGTGGCCACGATCTACGGTCTGATCACCGCCAATATCCTCTGCCTGCCCGCCGCCACCAAGATCAAACACCGGATCAAGGATGAGTCGGTGCGCAAGGAGATCATCATCGCCGGGATCGTTGCCATTCAGAATGGGGAGAACCCCCGCTTCATCGAAGAGCGGCTGAAGTCCTATCTGGGCGGTCATGGTGCCAAAATGGCGTCTGCTGACGAAGAGGGAGGCAAGAAATAAATGGCCAGGAAAAAAGAACCGGAAAAGGCGGCGAATCATGAGCGGTGGCTGGTTTCCTACGCCGACTTCATCACCTTGCTGTTCGCGGTCTTTGTCACCCTCTACGCCATGTCGCAAACCGACAAGAAGAAGGTGGAGCAGGTCGCTGCCTCCTATCGCAGCGCCTTTGGCGTCACCACCGGGACTTCGTCGGGCAAGCCCGAGCTGATCAACAAGACCGACATGATGCCCATCCCTTCAATGCGGAAACAGTTGAAGAATCCGGAAAAGCCGAAGACCAAGGGCGACGGTTCGCTCAAGGTGCAGGCAACCAAGAAGGATTTTAAGGAGATTCTGGTTTCCCTGGAAAAATTTCTGAACGAGAAGAAGGCACAGGACAAGGTGCATATCGAAATTACCAAAAGGGGGCTGGTGATCAGCCTCAAAGAGGCCGGATTCTTCGATTCGGGCAGCGCCACCGTCAAACCGGCCTCCTTTGAACTGTTGGCCAAGATGGCCGAATCCCTCCAGCCGTTCGGCAACCAGATCAGTTTCGAAGGCCATACCGACAACATCCCGATGCGCTCGGCAACGTTTCAATCGAATTGGGAATTGTCGACGGCCCGGGCCACGAATGTGGCCCGCCACTTCATGGACCGGCACGAGCTGAACCCGGAAAAGATATCGGTCACCGGCTACGGCGAATACCGCCCGGTCGCGGATAACGGCACCGAGGAGGGAAGGAGACAGAATCGGCGGGTGGATATTGTCCTGCTCGGCGCGACCGAGGGCGAGATCGAGGAACCGCAACCGACGGCCCCGCCGCCTCCGCCGCCGAAGGTGCCTTTTTAGCCATTACGGCATCATGACCCGACCGTTGAGCCGGACGGCCTTCCTGCCTTGTGCAGGGTCAGGGCCTCCGGCTTTTTTTTGTTGAATCAGCCCGCTGCCTGCTCCGGTCTCGCTTCGGCACTCAGCCGACCCCCAGATAGGCGAGGATGTCCTTGGCGGCGCCTGACGGCCCTGCCCGATGGCTGTGACCACCGTCGGAGCCGCGGACCTGGTCACCGCCGACAAAGATTTTGGGATGGCTGGTTTGCAGGGGAAAAGGGCTTGATTCCCGGGCAACCACCCGCAGCCGGTTGAACAGGAACTCCACTACTCTTCCCGGGCATTGGCCATCTCCCGCCTGGAGCCGGACATGTTGGCTTCGTCGCGGCGGTAGGCGCATGATCATGGGGGCGCCGTGAGGGGGAAAATTATTCGCTGCGCTGCCGGAGGCGGTCGAGCAGACCGGCGAGGTCGGCGGCCTTGGGTTTGACCAGCCAGAACCTGCCGATGTAATCGGGAAATTCGTCCAAGAGCCGCCAGCCCCAGTCGCTGTTGGTCTCGCGGCAGAACTCCTCGATCACCCGGTGGAGGTGGTTGCGGTATTCCTCCATGTAGCCGGAGTGGATGCGTTGGATTTCCACCAGTTCGTGGTTGTATTTGTCGACGAAGCTGTTGTCCGGATCGAGCACATAGGCAAAGCCGCCGGTCATGCCGGCGCCGAAGTTGCTACCGGTCGGACCGAGCACGGTGACCAAGCCGCCGGTCATGTACTCGCAGCCGTGGTCGCCCACCCCTTCGACCACCGCATGGGCGCCGGAATTGCGCACCGCGAACCGCTCCCCGGCCCGGCCGGCAGCGAACAGCTTGCCGCCGGTGGCGCCGTAGAGGCAGGTGTTGCCCATGATGGAGGTGGCCTCGGTCCTGAAGGTCGAGCGGTGCGGCGGCCGGAGGACGATCTTGCCGCCGGCCATGCCCTTGCCGACATAGTCGTTGGCGTCGCCGCTGAGGTCGAGTTCCAGCCCGCCCACGTTCCAGGCCCCGAAGCTTTGGCCGGCGATGCCGGTCAGCTTCAGCTTGACCGGGGTTCCGGCCATCCCCTGGTTGCCGTAGCGCCTCGCGATCTCGCCGCTCAGCCGGGCGCCGATGGTCCGGTCGCCGTTGGTCAGGGTATAGGCAAAGACGCCGCCGCTGCGGCTCTCGATGGCCGGGAGGATCTCGCGGACCATCCGCTCGGCCAGCGGGCCGCGGTCAAAGGGCTGGTTGCGGCTGAGGGTGCAGTGCCGGGGCTTGGCCGCCAGCAGGGGATCGATGTGGATGAGCGGCCGCAGGTCGAGCCGCTGCTGCCGGGGGGTGAGGCCTACGACCGGTTCCAGGAGATCGACCCGGCCGACGAGTTCCTCCAGGCTGGGAACGCCGAGGAGGGCCAGCCATGCCCTGGTCTCCTCGGCCACGAAGCGGAAATAGTTGACCACCATCTCCACCGTGCCCTTGTAACGGTCGCGGCGCAGGTCTTCGCGCTGGGTGGCCACGCCGGTGGGGCAGGTGTTGAGATGGCAGATGCGCAGCACCTTGCAGCCCAGGGCAACCATGGGCGCGGTGCCGAAGCCGAAGCTCTCGGCCCCCAGGATCGCGGCCTTGATCACGTCCAGCCCGGTCTTGAGGCCGCCGTCGGCCTGCAACCGGACCTTGTGGCGGAGATCGTTGGCCTGGAGGGTCTGGTGGGCCTCGCTCAAGCCCAGCTCCCAGGGCGAGCCGGCATAATGGATCGAGGAGAGCGGGCTGGCGGCGGTGCCGCCGTCGTAGCCCGAGATGGTGATCAGGTCGGCATAGGCCTTGGCCACGCCGGCGGCGATGGTGCCCACTCCCGGCCGCGCCACCAGCTTGACCGACACCAGGGCCTCGGGGTTGACCTGCTTGAGGTCGAAGATCAGTTGGGCCAGATCCTCGATGGAATAGATGTCGTGGTGCGGCGGCGGTGAGATCAGGGCAATGCCGGGGACCGCATAGCGGAGGCGGGCGATCAGCTCGTTGACCTTGCTGCCCGGCAACTGGCCGCCCTCGCCGGGCTTGGCCCCCTGGGCGATCTTGATCTGCAGCACCTCGGCATTGACCAGGTAGTGCGGGGTGACGCCGAAGCGGCCGGAGGCGATCTGCTTGATCTTGGAGACCTTGACGGTGCCGAAGCGGGCTGGGTCCTCGCCGCCCTCGCCGCAGTTGGAACGGCCGCCCAACCGGTTCATCGCCTCGGCCAGGGCCTCGTGGGCCTCGGGGGACAGCGCCCCCAAGGACATGGCGGCGGTATCGAACCGCGTGATGATCGCGGCCGCCGGTTCCACCTCGTCGAGGGGGAGCGGCACCGGGGCCGGTCGCAGGCGGAGCAGGTCGCGCAGGGTGGCCGGTTCGCGGCTGTTGATCAGCTCGGCGCAGTCCAGCCACTGGGCGAAATCGCCGCTTCGCACCGCTGCTTGCAGCTTCCGCACCACCTCCGGATTGAAGGCGTGGTACTCCTGGCCGTGCATGTACTTGAGCAGCCCGCCCGGCCGGATCGGGACCTGGCGGTTGACGGCCTCCCGGGCCAACGCCTTCTGGTCGGCCTCGAGATCGGCAAAGCCAGCGCCGCGGATGCGACTGGGGGTGCCTGGAAAGCACAGGTCCACCACCTCCTCGTCCAGGCCGATGATCTCGAACAACTGCGCCCCCCGGTAGGAGGCCACGGTGGCGATGCCCATCTTGGAGATGATTTTCAACAGGCCCTTCTTGATCCCGGTGCGGTAGTTCTTCACCGCCAGATCCGGGGCCAGGTCCGGCATGCCGTTGCGGCAGAGATCGCCGAGGACGGCATAGCTGAGATAGGGATAGACCGCCGTGGCCCCGAAGCCGATGAGGGTGGCGATCTGGTGGGCGTCCCGCGCCGTGCCCGTGGAGACGATCAGGTTGGCGTTGCAGCGCAGCCCCTCCCGGGAGAGGTGGTGATGGACCGCGCCGGTGGCCAGCAGGGCGTGGACCGGCAACAGGGGCGGGGCGCAGTCCTGGTCGGTGAGCAGCAGGAGCACGCAGCCGGAACGGATGGCGTCGGCCGCCCGGCCGCACAACCGCTCGACGGCCTGGCGCAGGCTGTGGGTGGTCGGATCGTAGCCCAACGACAGGCGGCAGAGCCGGTAGCCCCAGCGGTCGAGGTGCACGAGGGCCCGGTATTTTTCGGTGGAGAGCACCGGCGAGGTCAGGATCACCCGGCTGGCGTGCTGCTCGGTCTCCTCGAAAATCGACTGCTGCTCCGGGCCGATGCAGGTCTCCAGCGACATCACCACCGCCTCGCGCAGGGGATCGATGGGCGGATTGGTCACCTGGGCGAACTGCTGGCGGAAATAGTCGTAGAGCGAGCGTTGCTGCCGGGAGAGCACCGCCACCGGGGTGTCGTCGCCCATGGAACCGGTGGCCTCCTGACCGGTCTCGGCCAGGGGGCGAAGCAGTTGATCGCGCTCCTCGAGGCTGACCTGGTACATCTTCATCGCCATCTTGAGCGGCTCGCCTTCCAGTTCCCGGGTGGCCCGGTCCTGGGTCAGGGTGCCTTCCAGGCGCAGGGTGTTGTCCTTGAGCCACTGCTTGTAGGGGTGGCGGCGTTTGAGTTCGTCGTCGATCTCGGCGGTGTGGCGAAGCCTGCCGGTGGCGGTATCGACCGAGAGCATCTGGCCCGGACCGAGGCGGCCCTTGGCCACCACCTCGCCGGCATCGTACTGGTACACCCCGATCTCCGAGGCCACGGTGAGGAAGTGATCCCTGGTCAGCACCCAGCGCGAGGGCCGCAGGCCGTTGCGGTCGAGGGCGCAGACCGCGTAGCGGCCGTCGGAGAGCACCAGCCCGGCCGGGCCGTCCCAGGATTCGGTGTGCATGGAGTTGAACTCGTAGAAGGCGCGGAGATCGGCGTCGAGATGCTCGACGTTCTGCCAGGCGGGCGGGATGAGCATGCGCAGCGCCCGGTGCAGGTCCATGCCGCCCACCACCAGGACCTCGAGCATGTTGTCCAGGCTGGAGGAGTCCGAGCCGGTGCGGTTGACCAGGGGGGCGACGGCCGCGATATCGGGCAGCAGCGGGGTCTTGAACTTGCCTGTCCGGGCATCGGCCCAGTTGCGGTTGCCGGTGAGGGTGTTGATCTCGCCGTTGTGGGCCAGCAGCCGGAAAGGTTGGGCCAGGGACCAGCGCGGCAGGGTGTTGGTGGAAAAGCGCTGGTGAAAGACGCAGATGGCGCTCTCCAGTTCCGGATCGGCCAGGTCGGGGAAGAAGCCGGGCAGGTCGACGGGCATCATCAACCCCTTGTAGACCACCACCCCTTCGCTGAGGCTGACGATCGTGCAGTCGGGGTCAGCGTCCAGCCGTTTTTCCGCTCTTCTTCGGGCGATGAACAACCGCGCGGTCAGGTGGTCGCGGCTGACGCCTTCATCGGTGACGAAGACCTGGTAAAAGAGCGGCAGGGAGGCCAGGGCCAGGGGGCCGAGGCAGTGGGGATTGGTCGGCACCTGCCGCCAGCCGGCCACCCGCAACCCCTGGGCGGTCAGTTCCTCGTCCAGGACGCGCCGCGCCTCTGCGGCTTTTTTCGGGTCCTGGCTGAGCATCAGGGTGCCGACGCCGTAGAACGGTGTCAGTTCGCCCGCCCCGCATTCGCGGGCGACCCGGCGGAGGAAGCGATCCGGTTTCTGCAGCAGCAGGCCGCAGCCGTCACCGGTGCGACCGTCGGCGGCAATTCCGCCCCGGTGGGTCATGCAGGTCAGCGCCTCGATGGCGGTCCGCACCAAGCGGTGGCTGACCTCGCCCTTGACGTGGGCGATCAGGCCGAAACCACAATTGTCCTTGCATTCGTTGCAATCGTAGAGTCCGTTCATTGTCCTCTCCGCGGTTAAGACATCTTTTAATTACATAAGCATCGGCCAGGGGGACGCGCAACAGGAATTGTTCTCGCGTGGGAGACAAGTGCCGGGGGGACGGGATGGGCCACTCCGGGCGGGGAGCGACTCTTTCGTTGACACTATTTTTTCGTCCTATATGCTTACAGACACGCAATCGGTTGCGGCAGAAGGGTTGTCGTTCCCATTGCGGCTCCGGCCGCATACGTGCCGCCCAACTTTTCCCCGTCTCAGAGGACACCCTCAACCCATGTACATCGCCACCACCCACCGCAACACCGACTTTGACGGGCTGGCGTCCATCGTCGCCGCCACCCTGCTGTATCCGGGGACGATCGCCGTCTGCCCGAAAAACGTCAACCCCAATGTTCACCGTTTTCTCTCCCTCCACAAGACCTCCTTTGACATCATCCTGGCCGCAGAGGTCAACCTGGACGCCGTCACCCGCCTGATCGTCACCGATACCAACCAGTGGCGGCGGCTCGACCGGGTCGACCCGCTCCGGGACCGGGACGATGTCGAGGTGCTGCTCTGGGACCATCACCTGGGGATCGGCGACATCAACCCCCACTGGCAGTGCGTGGAGAAGATCGGGGCCGCCATCACCCTCTTGGTGCGCGAGATCCGGCAGCGGGAACTGCGCCTCACCCCCTTGCAGGCCACCCTGTTTCTCCTCGGTCTCTACGAGGACACCGGCCAGTTGACCTTCAGCTCCACCACTCCCGAGGATGCCCGCGCCGCCGCCTTTCTCCTTGAGCAGGGGGCGGACCTGACCATTGCGGTCGATTTCCTCAACATGGCCTACGGCGAGGTGCAGAAGAAGGTGCTGTTCCGGCTGATGCGCGACGCCGAGCAGCATGAGATCAAGGGCAAGCAGGTGGGGATCGGCGTGGTCCATATCAACAAACACGTCGAGCTGGCCATGGTGGTGCAGTTGTACGGCAAGATCGTCAATGCCGACGCGGTCTTCGTCATCTTCGTCAACGAGGGCGGCGGCTATTTTGTCATCGGCCGCAGTTCCACCCCGGAGATCAACGTCAACACCATCCTCCAGCGGTTCGGCGGCGGCGGTCATCCCGGGGCGGGGTCGGCCACGATCAACGACACCAGAATGGCCGCCGGCGAGATCCGGCAGAAGATCATCGCCGCCCTGCACGAGGTGCAACGGGGCGCGGCCCTGGTGGCGGACATGATGTCCTTTCCGGTGACCACCGTGCCGCCCGATACGCCCATGCACCAGATTCAACACATCATGGAAGAGGAGAAGATCCGCGGCGTGGTGGTCGAGGAGGATGAATGCCTGCGCGGGATCGTGGTGCTGTGGGATTTGAAAAAACTGCGGCAGAACAAACAGTGGAACAGTCCGGTCAAGGCCTTCATGAACCGCAAGGTGACCACCATCTCGCCCGAGGCCCTGGCCAGCGAGGCGGCGGAACTGATGGTGCAGAAGAATATCGGCCACCTGCCGGTGGTGCAGGGGGAAAAGGTGATCGGCATCGTCACCCGCACCGACATTATCAACTATCTGTACGGGATGCTGCCGGCGTAGCGGCGAGCGAGACCGCGGCAGAGGTGAAGAGGCCGGGAAGCCGGAGACGGTTGCCCTCGCCGTCCGCCCGCCCGGCGGTGTGACCGCGTTGGCGGATCAGCCCGGAGGCCAGGCCATGTTGCGGCCGCCGAGGATGTGCATGTGGAGGTGAAAGACGGTCTGGCCCGCCTGCGAGCCGTTGTTGAACACCACCCGATAGTGCGGCACCCCTTCCTTGAGGGCGAGGTCGTTGCCCACCCGCATCAGTTTGCCCACCAGGCGTTCCTCCTCCGCGGTCACCGCCGCAGGGCCGCTGAGATGTTTTTTCGGGATCACCAGGAAGTGCACCGGGGCCTGGGGGGCGATGTCGCGGAAGGCGATCACCTCGTCGTCCTCATAGAGCTTGCTGGCCGGGATCTCCCCCCGGACGATCTTGCAGAACAGGCAGTTGTCGGACATGATGGACCTCCTGAGGTGTGGGGTGGGGTGAGCGGCTACCGGGGGGGCCTGACCCGCGGTTGCAGGTGGAAGATCAGGGTATTGTCCAGGCCCGCTATTTTCACCGGCTCCATGGCGATGGGGATCGACTTGGCGCCGACCCTGATGTTGAGCGTCTCCAGGGCATCGAGATCGACCGGGTATTCCCGGCCGCCGAGGGCGCCGAGCAGGGGCGCGAGCGAATCCTGGCCATTGCCTGTGTTCTGGGCGATGTCGGTGAAGTGGGGGGTGACGAACAGTTTCCGCCGCGCCGGATCGAATCGGGTCTGGAGATCGCAGGTCATGGGTAGACGGACCTCACCGACTCGGAGCTGGATGTCCTGGCCGGCGAGATTGGTGGTGACCACCAGGTTTCTCCCGGAGAGGACGCCGCGCACGGTGATGATGTTGTCATGGATGACCAGCCGGTCCAGGGATTCGACGGTGATGTCGCCCTGCAGTTGCCGGCTCTGCGAGGGGATGTCCAGGGGCAGGGCCTTTTGCAGGGAGGTCAGCACCGTTTCCGCCGGCAGGGTGAGGACAATGTTTTTCTGGGGAGTACCGTTGCCATTGCCGGCGCTTTTGGCCGGAACCGGGGAGAGCAGCAGGAGCGATAGACAGGTGAGGGACAACAGTTTTATCTTGAACATGTCGGCAAAACAAGAAAGAGTGTCGGCGGTGCCGCCTGCGATCGCGCTGAGATCCGATGGGGTGAAGGGGCGGCGTTGATATAACAGAATCAGTATGATCCAGATCGAGAGAAAACGCACCAAAATGCTCTATTTTCGCGACGCTGTCAAGACCGGCAAGCACCGGTTGCCGGTGTCGGCTCCTGCGACCCGCGTCGCATGACCGGCCTTTCCGGGCACAGCCACCCGGCGCCGGGACTGACGGTGGACCGGGAATGCTGCCTCAGCGGCGCTCCCGCCTCGCTGCAGGCCGTCCTCCGCGCCGAGCTCACCCTCGACAATCCCAAATACCAGGCGGCCAAGCAATTCGGCCGCTGGATCGGCAAAAAACTTAAACCGCAGCTCTTCTTTTATCGCGAAGAAGGCGGGCGGCTCTTTTTTCCGCGCGGTTTCGGCAATCAGGCGGTGCGGCTCTGTCGCCGGGAAACGGGCCGGTCGCCCGCAATCGATGACCGGCGCCGCCTCCTGCTGGAAATCGAACTGCGCTTCGAGGGACAGTTGCGGCCGTACCAGGAGGTCGCGGTGGCAGCGGTGCTGGCCCACTCCTTCGGCGTGCTCGAAGCCGGTACCGGGTCGGGCAAGACCGTCATGGCCCTGGCGGCGATTGCCCGCCGCAGGCAGCCGACCCTGATCCTGGTCCATTCCAAGGAGCTGATGCACCAGTGGCGGGAGCGGATCGCGCAATTTCTCGGGGTGGAGGCCGGGCTGGCCGGCGACGGCAAGTTCGACATCCGGCCGGTGACCGTGGCCATCGTCAACACGGCCAAGAAACATCTCGCTACCTTGCCGGAGCAGTTCGGCCAGATCGTGGTCGACGAGTGCCACCGGGTGCCGGCCAGCCTGTTCACCGATGTGGTCTCGGCCTTTGATTGCCGCTACATGCTGGGCCTGTCGGCCACCGCCTTCCGCCGGGAGGACGGCATGACCCGCCTGATCCACATCGCCATGGGCGACCGGGTGCACACCGTGGACAGCCGGATGCTGGCGGCCAGCGGCGCGGTGGTCCGGCCGCGACTGGAGCAGCGGCCGACCGGGTTCGTCTACGGCTACCAGGGGGAATATCCCCGGCTGATCAAGGCCCTGGCCAAGGATGCCGGACGCAATCGCTTGATCGTTGCCGACATGCTGGCCCTGATCCGACAGGGCCATCAAGGGACGATCCTGGTGGTCTCCGACCGGGTGGCCCACTGTCAGGTGCTGGCGCACCTCCTGGAGACGGAAGGCGTGGCCACGCCGGTACTCACCGGCCAATCCCCTCCCGAGGAACGGGCCCGGATCGTCGCCGATGTCCAGGCCGGCCGGGTGGCGGTGCTGGTCGCCACCCTCCAGTTGATCGGCGAGGGCTTCGACTGCCCCGACCTCTCCACCTTGGTGCTGGCCACCCCGATCAAGTTCGAGGGCCGGCTTCTGCAGGTGGTTGGCCGGATCATGCGGCCCGCCGAGGGCAAGCAGGCCCGGGTGATCGATTATGTCGACGAAAACCTCGCCGTCCTCCGGCGCTCGGCCGCTGCCCGACGGGCGGTTTTTGCAACTTGGTGAACATGGGCTTGGGGATGCAGGGATGGCCTCCCCGTTGAGCCGGGTGGCGAGGGCGTCCACCGTCCCCGGAACTCACCCCTGGGTTGGAACTCGCTCCGTGGCGGGAACATCGTTTCTTTACAAGATAAGGATCATGCCAAAGCCAGTTGCCCGCAGTTCGGATGAAGCTTGAATCCGGGCGGATGGTGTCGATTTTTTGTCCCGCCAACCGGCCCCTGTATCAATCTCCTTGTCTTCTTGTCCTTCTTCCTGTATACATATCCTCTTTTTCGTTTCCGTTTGAAGGTCGGCCCGTCTTCCTGAGACCACCAAGCCGGATATGCCACCGGCGCCTATCCAACGTATTTCCTACCCCGGGAATCCGGGATATCCACCTTGACCACAAAAGGCCCCGCAGGGGGCAGGAGCAGTATGGAGCAGCAGTTTATTCGTAACGTCGCCATTATCGCCCATGTCGACCATGGCAAGACCACTTTGGTCGATCAGTTATTCCGCCAGAGCGGCATGTTCCGCGACAACCAGCAGGTAGCGGAACGGCTGATGGACTCCATGGATCTCGAACGCGAGCGCGGCATCACCATTGCCTCGAAGAACGGGTCCTACACCTACGGCGACTACCAGATCAACATCATCGACACCCCCGGCCATGCCGACTTCGGCGGCCAGGTCGAGCGGGTGCTGCGCATGGCTGACGGTGCGGTGCTCTTGGTCGATGCCCAGGAAGGCCCCATGCCGCAGACCTTTTTCGTGGTCAAGAAGGCCCTGGCCGCCGGCCTGCCCATCCTGGTGGTGATCAATAAGATCGACAAGCCGGCAGCCCGGTGCGACTGGGCGGTGGATCAGGTCTTCGGCCTCTTGGACCGTCTTGATGCCCCGGATCATGTCCTCGATTTTCCGGTGGTCTACGCCTCGGCCAAGGCCGGGTTCGCGGTCAACCAACCTGATGATCCAGTCACTCCGGAAACCGGCATGCATGCGGTCTCCGAGATGATCGTCCGGCATGTGCCACCGCCTTCGGGCAGTGCCGACGCCCCCTTGCAGCTCCAGATCAACACCATTGATTATTCCCCTTACATGGGGCGGCTGGGCATCGGCAAGATCGTCAACGGCCGCCTCGACCTGCGCACCCCGCTGGTGGTGGCCCGGCGCGACGGCTCCATCAGCCCGGTGCGGATCAACAAAATTTTCGGCTTCAGCGGCTCCACCAAGGTGCCGGTGGACAGCGCCTCGGTGGGCGATATCGTCGCCGTGGCCGGCATGGAGGACGTCACCGTCGGCGTCACCTTCACCGATCCCAATGATCCCCGGCCGTTGCCGCTGATCGAGATCGACCCACCCACCATTTCGATGAATTTCATCCCCAACGATTCGCCCTTTGCCGGCCAGGACGGCAAATACGTCACCTCCCGCCACCTCGAGGAGCGGCTCTCCCGGGAGACGCTTTCCGATGTCGCCCTTCAGGTCGAACCGCTGACCGAGGGGATCGGCTACCGGGTCTCGGGCCGGGGCGAGCTCCATCTCTCCATCCTCATTGAAAAAATGCGGCGGGAGGACTACGAGTTCCAGGTTACCCGGCCCCAGGTGATCATGCGCCAGGTCGACGGTCAGACCATGGAGCCCTACGAGGAGCTGTCGGTGGACGTGGACGAGCAGTTCCAGGGGGTGGTGATCGAAAAACTGGGCAAACTCAAGGGCGTGCTCGTCGACATGCAGGTGGAAAAGGAAATGACCCGGATGAAGTTCAAGGTGCCCACCCGTGGTTTGCTCGGCTACCGGTCGGTGTTCATGACCGACACCCGCGGCATGGGGGTGATGAACTACATCTTCGCCGAGTGGGGGCCGTTTGCCGGCGAGATCCAGAACCGGATCAACGGGGTGATGATCGTCAAGGAGCCCTGTACCACCGTGGCCTATGCCCTGTTCAACCTCCAGGATCGCGGCCGACTCTTCCTCGGGGCCGGCATCGATGTCTATCCCGGCATGATCATCGGCGAGCACTGCCGGCCGGCCGACCTGATCGTCAACCCGGCCAAGGGCAAGAAGCTGACCAACATGCGGGCCTCGGGCTCGGACGAGGCGGTCATCCTCACCCCGCCGGTTGACATGAGCCTGGAGGACTGCATAGCGTATATCAACGACGACGAGCTGGTGGAGATCACCCCCAAGGCCATCCGGCTGCGCAAGAAAAAGGACGCCAAAATCCGGGGGTAGCAATTTTCCCGGCAAGGGGGTACCATGCGCGAGTTGCTCATGATCGGGGCGGCGGTTGTGGCCGGAATCGTGACCTTTGTGGTAATTGTCAAACGTTCGGGCGACGATTGCCTGCCCTGACTGCTGCTCTATGGCTCCGTGGGTGCGGGGCTGGTCATGTATGCGGTCTTAAAGACTCTTTTCTGACAATGGCAACCCGATGCCTGCCCGCAAGTTCGACACCGTTTCGATGGATGATCCCCTGGCCTTGATCCGCTCCCGGATCAGGGAACGCCGTCTCTATGAGGCCCGGTTTCTCTACCGGCAATTGGGGGATGGGATCGGCGCCCGGGAACGAATGGCCCTGGAAGGGGAAGTCACCGGGCTGCTCCAGCGGGTGGGCGACCTGCACCGGCAGGCGAGGGTGGCCGCCGCTGCGGGACAACGCCAGGAAGCGCTCCGGCTCTACGGGGAGTTGGAGGCGATCGCCCTGGATGTCCCCGGATTGGCGGAAGAGAAAAGGGCGCTGGCCGGGGCCGCGGCGCTGATGGCGAAAATCGCCGTGGCTGCGCCGGAACCGGCGCCGCCGGTCATGCCGCCCCCGGCCAATCCGGTCGAGGAAAGGCTGGACGAACCCCCGGTGGCCTCGCTCCTGCCGCGGCGCCACCAAAGCCGCCGGTGGCTCTGGCTGGCGGCCGGCCTGATGGGGCTCGGGCTGCTTTTGGTGGTCGTCTTCTGGCGGAGCGGCACCAACGACTCGCCTCCCTCCCCGTCGCCAACATCCCCGCCCGGCCACAGTATCCTCATCCGGCCGCTGGTTGCCGATGCTCCGGCCATCCCTCCCCAACCCGTCGAAGAAGCGCCGTCGACCGTGGCCGAACAGCCGGCAGAACCGGAATCGCCGCCGGAATCGCCACCGGCGCCCCCGGTTGCCGAACCTGCTGCAAAATCGGTCGAACGGGCTCCTGAACCGGCAGTCCCCCCCTCCTCCTCCCCTCTCGAACTGGGGACCCTGCATCTCAAGGCCTTCGGGAAAAAGAAGTAGCGTTTTCCCTTGCTTCTCTCAGAGGAGCGGGCGTCGGCCGCTCTGCTTGAAGGCGAAATAATCCCGCAGGATCCGGGCATGGTCAAAGACCATCTCAGGCAGGTTGTCCTGGGAAAAAATTTCCGCGCGTTGGGCATCGTCGGCCGCCAGCGGTCGGCCACTGGCGGTGGCGACAAAGACGGTGGAGGCGGTGTGCTGACGGGCGTCGCGTTTCGGGTCCGAGTAGGTGTGGAACTGGAGCGTCAGGGTGACCGTCAATCCGGTCTCCTCGGCCGCTTCCCGTCGGGCCGCGTCCTCGAAGGCCTCGCCGTAATCGACAAAGCCGCCGGGCAGAGCCCAGCCATGGGGCGGATTTTTCCGCTCGATCAGGACGATGCCGCCCTCAAGCTCGATGATGATATCAACGGTAGGAGTGGGATTCCTGAAGGTTTGGACCTGGGCGCCGCAGGACGGACAGTGCATGGAGAGACTCTGGGTAGGGGTTAGAGACAGAGGCTGCGGATATCGGCCCAGGTGTCCACCGTGGGCAGGGCGTGGCGGTCGCGATTCCAGGGCTGGGAAAAGACAATGGCCTGGATGCCGGCGCTGTGCAATTGGAGGCAGGTTTCGGCCCGGTCGTCGATAAAGGTCGAAAGCCCCAACTGTTTAATGTGCCTAGCCTTGTCATCGTGATCGCCCATGGCCACTACCCGGATGCGCGGCCAGACCGGGTCCGGAAAGACTGTGTGCAGCCAATCGTGCACCGGTTCGGCCTCGGGCCGGGCAGTGACAATCGTCACCTGCCCGTGCCCGGTCATCTCGCCCAGCACCTCGACCGCCCCGGGCATGGGCAGCAGGCCTGTCCCCACCGAATCGCGGAGGATCTGGAGAAAGATCGAATCGGCGAGGCCGGCGTCCATGTCCAGACAATGCTCCACGGAAAAATGGGTGATGTCTTCCGGGCGGATGCCGCAGTGGTCATACTGCTCGCAGGCGATGCGGATGAAGGCCTCGACCGTGTCGGCAATAACGCCGTCGAAATCAAAGCCGATCGCGGCGGGGTGAACTTTACAGCCGTTCATAGGCGATCAACGGATTATTGCTCAATGATCTTGGCGTCTTCAACGATAACCTCGTACTTGTAACCGGCGCCGAAATCCCGTTCGGCCGCCAGCGTCCCCTCGATGGTGACGACTGCCCCCTCGCCGGGTTCCTCATTGGTGGTGATCACGAGGTCATGCTGATTCTTCAATGGATTGCCGGTGCCGTCCTGGATGTGCAGCCAGTTCTTGCCCATGATCATCCGCGAGATCTTCATCACCTTGCCCCGGACGCGGACGGTCTTGCCGGTCAGCTCCTTGCCCTGTTCAAAGCATTCACCCACCGAGAAACTATTGGGGCCGGTCGCCTTGTTGACGTTGACCTCGGCCGAGGGCACCACCGCGCCAGCGCTGCCGGCCGACGGTTCCATGGCGCCCGCATCGCCGCCGGCTCCCTGGAGGGCGGGTTTGGTGCCGTTGCCTTCCGCCCGCAGGGCCGCATCGAAGCCGGTCCCCTCCTTGCCGGGCTTGGCATCGCTCGCTGGTTGTCCCGCTGCCGGGCCGCCCTTGTCGAGACCGGGCGAGAAGACGATGCTGTCAAAGGTCCGGTTCAGGGTCTTGGAGGTGAAATTGTGCATGGTCATCCCCGGCGCGGCGGTCACGGTCTGCCCGGTTTTGACCTGGGTTTCGGGGAGAGCCACCCAGATTTTTCCGCGGGCGGTATCGAGCTGCACATAGGTGTAGCCGTTGCTGTTCATGGTTTCGGCAATCGTCCCCTGGAGGACAACGCCGTCCAGCGAGGCCCCGGCGCCTGCCTGCGCCGGCGGTACGGCCGGTTTTTCCTCGGCCAGGGCAAGGACGGGCGTGATCAGGGTCAGGGCAAGGGCGGTGCGGGTCAGAAATGGACGCAAAGCAAACATAAAAACACTCCAAAATGAGAGGGGGAAATCGGACACAGTCAATACAGGGTCGGATCGGCGGTGATGGTCATCGATTCGGATCAAGGAATTGTAATAAGAATCAGGAACGCTCCTGTCAACCTCGGCCGAGATCAGGGAACAGTTGCCGCAGGCAGCGATCGATGGCCCCGGCCCAGACCTGATACCCCCGGGTACTGAGATGGACCTGATCGGCGAGAAATCCGGGATGGGTGATGGGCAGGCACTGTTCGTTGAAGGGGCCGACCAAATCGAGAAAGACGCAGTTTTCGGTATGGGCGGCCACTTGCGCCAGTTCCCGGTTGACCTGTTCGATGTCCTGGGTCGGCACGATCGGCATGGGCATCAGCGAGCAGAGGATCAGCGGGGTCTTTGGATAGCACAGGCGCAGCCGCTGCATCATGGTGGTGAAGATGGCGGGGAAGAACATGTAGCCCATCAGCAGGTTGTTGGTGCCGGACTGGATCAGCACCGCATCCGGATCGGGGCAGTCTTCGATTTCATCCATCAGACGGGCGGACAACTCTTCGGTCATTTCGCCGGCAATACCCCGATTGATCACGGCGACATCCGGTAAATGCTTGGGCCAGTTGCCCCATTCCACCAGGGAATCGCCCAGCATCAGCAGTTTGATCATGTGGTTACCTCGTTGGTTGCGACTGCAGAACCACGCAGCCCATGGCAGGGACGGAAACGGTTTGGCCGCACTCTACCGCATCACCGCGCTCCGGGTCAACGAAGTCGAGAGGGGGGCGACGACCGGTGTCGATGATCCGCACCCAGATCCGGCTGCGGGTGGCGGCCGGCACGGTGAACCGGGCGGCCTCGGTGGCGAGACCGTTGAGCATGACGAAAAAGTCGTCGTCTGCCTGTTCCAGGATGGCGCCGTTGAGGAGAAAGGCGAGCGTCCGGCAGTCGTGCGACCAATCCTGCTCGCCAGGACGCAAGTTTTGCCAGAGAACCTCCAGGGAGCAGGCGTCCTTGTCCGGACCGCTATGACCAAAAAGGAAAAAATCCTCGCGCCGGAAGATGGGGTGCGCCTTGCGCAGACGGATCAGCTTGCGGAAGAAGCGCAACTGGTGCCGGTTGTTCTCGGCCCGGGACCAGTCGAGCCAACTGACCGGGTTGTCCTGGCACCAGGCATTGTTGTTGCCCTGCTGGCTGCGGCCGAATTCGTCGCCGGCAACCAGCATCGGCACCCCCTGGGAAAGAAAGAGGATCACCGCCATGGTGCGGAGACGCCGGGAGCGCAGGGCCAGGATTTTCTTGTCCATGGCGGCCCCTTCGACGCCGCTGTTCCAACTGCAATTGTGGTTGTCGCCGTCCCGGTTGTCTTCGCCGTTCTCCCGGTTGTGCTTGTCGTTGTAACTGACTAGATCGGCCAGGGTGAAGCCGTCATGGCTGGTGATGAAGTTGATCGAGTTGCAGGGGCGGCGGTTGTGGCGCTGGTAGAGGTCCGAGCTGCCGGCGATGCGGGTGGCCAGGGCCGGGACCATGCCGGCATGGCCGCACATGAAGGCGCGGACGTCGTCGCGGAAGCGGCCGTTCCATTCGGCCCAGCGATGGTGGGGGGAGAAGGTGCCCACCTGGTAGAGCCCGGCCGCGTCCCAGGCCTCGGCGATGATCTTGGTGTCGGCCAGCACCGGGTCCTCGGCGATCATCTCCACCACCGGCGGATTGGTGAGCACCTGACCGCTCGAATCCCGGCCGAGGATTGAGGCCAGGTCGAAACGGAAGCCGTCGACGTGCATGTCGATCACCCACCAGCGCAGGGCATCCATGATCAGGTTGCGGACAATGGGGTGATTGCAGTTGCAGGTGTTGCCGCAGCCGGAAAAGTTGAGATAGGCCCGGGTCCAGGGATCGAGCAGGTAGTAGATGGTGTTGTCGATGCCGCGGAAACTGGTGGTCGGGCCGTCGGCGCCGCCCTCGGCGGTGTGGTTGTAGACGATGTCGAGGATCACTTCGATCCCGGCCCGGTGCAGGGCCTTGACCATGTCGCGGAATTCGGTGAGCGGTGCTTCGAGATCGCTGCTGTAGCCCGATTTGGGGGCAAAGAAGGAGAGCGGGCTGTAGCCCCAGAAGTTTTTCAGCCGCTCCTCGGTCAGCGGGTTGACGAAGGTGGGCTCGTTTTCGTTGAACTCGGTCACCGGCATCAGCTCCACCGCCGTGATCCCCAGCCGTTTGAGATAGGGAATTTTTTCGGTGATCCCCTTGAAGGTGCCGGGGCAGTGGACCTGCGAGGTAGGGTGGCGGGTGAAGCCGCGGACATGGAGTTCGTAGATGATCGAGTCGCGCAAGGGGATGTTGAGCGGTCGGTCGCCTTGCCAGTCGTAGGTGTGCTGATCCAGGAGGCAGCAGGGCTCGGTGCCGAGACAGGTGCGCGGCTGCCCCCAGTCCGGGGAATGGATCTCCTTGGCGTAGGGATCGAGCAGGATATGGGCGGGGTTGAAAAAATCGCCGCTGCCGTCCGGGTCGTGGCGGCCGTCGATCCGGTAGCCGTAACGGAGCGCCAGCGGCGCGTTGCAGAGCAGGATGTGCCAGATGTCGCCGGTTTTGTGCACCCGAGGGTCGAGCGGGATCTCCACCCAGCCTCGCTGTTCGGGATCAGGGGCGACGACCAGGGTGACGGAGCTGGCGTGGCGGGAAAACAGGGCGAAATTCACCCCTTGAGGGGTGATCGTGCTGCCGAGCGGTAGGGGCGAGCCGGCTTTTGTCAGGAAGCTGTTTTTCATGTTGAAATGGTAACCATTATCATTATAGTGTAAAAAACTAAGCCGACAGATGTATCATACTTGCTTGGTATTCAATTTCAACCATGAGTGGAGGTCGATATGGGGCTGTTCAAGAAACTGGTGCATACGGAAATCCCGGCGATCGACTGGGAAATGACCCCCGAATACACCTTCGGCACCTATGAGAGCTGGGGCGGGAAAGAGCGGGTGCGGAGCAAGAAGGAGCGGGTGTATTACTTTTTTATCGATGCCTGGGATGCGGAGCCGAAGGTCTGCTTGATGGAGCGGGGCATCAAGCATGCCCGGGTGGTCGCCGAAATCGTCGCCCCGCCGGAGATGGTGCGCCGGTGCGTCAAGGAGCAGGGCAAGGTGGCCCTGTTTGAGCGGACCCATCCGATCAACGAGGAGCTGAAGCAGTGGCTGCTCGCTAACGTAGTCGAGAGTGAGGACGATTCCAAGGTGATTGTGCTGGAGAGCCCCGATGCGCCAACCATCATCGCCAGCGGACTGCCGGGAAGGGACGCCGTGCTGGCGGTGCCGGTCCGGATCGCGTTGCCCTTTGGATCCGCCGAGATGAGCGAAGAGGATGTGGCTGCCCTGGTGGTCCGGTTCAATTTCGCCGATCAGGAGCGCAACCCGCGGGGGCATTTCGACAAGGTGCTGGTCGACAACGGCGACGGCCTGACCGTCACCGACAAGGTGACCGGCATGATGTGGCAGCGGGGTGGCATCGACATCATGAGTCATCGGTCGATGCGGCGGGAGGTCGCCCGGATGAACGAAGCCCGCTTTGCTGGCTACGACGACTGGCGTCTGCCGTCCGTAGCCGAGGCCCTCTCTCTGCTCGAGCAGGAAAAGTCGGCGTCCAGCCAATATCTCCATCCCTGTTTTTTCGGCGAGCAGCCGTTTGTCTTTGTCGATGCCACCCGGAAACCGGGGGGGCAATGGTTTGTCGATTTCAAGCAGGGGCGGGCCTTCTGGTCCTCGGGCACTATTCCCGGTGGTTTTGGGCGGTTATGCCGACGGGAAAAAGAGACGGTTGCGTAAAAAGCTGTTGAATCGTGCGGGGGCACCCTGTAGGATGAAAAAAATATGAACAATGCCTCCACGAACAAAGGAGTGGACCTTCCTTGAAACGGATACTGGTGGTTGACGACGAAGCGCAGATCCGCACCATGCTGACCCAGATGCTGGAGCAGGAGGGGTATGCCGTCCATACAGCCGAAAATGGCGAGGAAGGCCTGGCCCAGGTGGGGCGATATGCCTTTGACCTGGTGATCACCGATATGATTATGCCGGTGAAAGACGGCCTTAAATTCATCATGGAACTGGTGCGCGACTATCCCGACTTGAAAATTCTGGCCATCTCCGGTGGCGGTGCCATCAAGGCGGAACGTTATCTGACCATGGCCGGCTATCTCGGGGACATCGCCACCCTGGAAAAACCGTTTAAACGGGAGGCCTTTCTGGAATTGGTGCGCAAGCAAATCGCGCCCGAATGAAACCGCCCTATTGAAAAGAAATAAAAAAGGCCTGCAGCAATGCAGGCCTTTTTTATTGGAAGGCAAAAAACGTCAGTTGACCTGCGTTGTCCTGCCGGCACCGTCAGAACCTATCCGGGCCACTTGCTCTTCTTTTTTCTTCCTGAATCCGTACTCGACCAGCTTGGCCAGGTCGGCCCACATGGTCTCGCTGCCCATGATCGCCACCACAATCGTCTGGTTGTCCCGGCTGAACTGGCCGACGTAGGTCTGGCGGGCGGCCACGGTATAACCGGTCTTGCCGCCGACCGCGCCGTCCAGCCGCCATAGGGCCTTGTTATGATTGCGCAGGACCTTGCCGTAGGAGGTGGAGATAAATTTTTCCTGCATCCGGCGGGCAAATTCGTCGTGCTGCATGGCATAGCGGAAGAGATTGGCCAGATCGCGGGCGGTCGATTGCTGGCCCAGGGCGGTGAGCCCCGAGGCGGTGCGGCAGACGGTGTTGCGCGCCCCCCACATCCGGGCGGAGAGGGTCATGAGATTGGCGAAGTTGTCCTCGCTGCCGGCGATTTTTTCCGCCAAGGCCACGCTGGCATCGTTGGCCGAGGCCAGCAGCACGGCGTTGATCAGGTCGTTGGCCCGGTAATGCTTGCTGGTCTCAAGGAAGATTTTGGAACTGGGCATGCCGGCGGCATGGTCGCTGACGTCGATGACCTCGTCGTTCTTCAGCGACTTCAGGGCGATCATCGCGGTGACGATTTTGATGGTCGAGGCGGGCTGGCGGGGATTGTCGGGGGACTTGGTAAACAGCTCTTCGCCGGTTTGTGCATCCATGACGATGGCGCTTCTCGAGCTGATCTGCTTGTCAATCTCCGGCAGCGCGGTGGCCGGCGTCGGCGCAGCCACTCGGGCTGCGGCAGGGCGTGATGCCTCCTTGTTCCGAACCTTTGCCGTTTGCGGTGACGTTGTTGCCGTTTTGGCCTTGGCAGGGACGGGGGTGGCCGGGGGATGCTTGCCTATCTGGGGCGGGCTCGTGGTCGCGGGAGCGGCATTCCGCTTGACCGGTGCACGTCGGCTGACTGTCTGCTGTGGTTTGGCTTGTGGCTGCCCGGCAACGACCGCTTGGGCGGGGCGTTGTTGCTGCCGGCCAGGCTGTTGGCCGGTTTTTGTCTTGACGGCAACCGTGGAGGCGACGGCGGGGGCCTTTTTTTTGCCAGGCTTGGCCGTGGTCGTTGAAGCCTCCTGCTTGTCGGTCTTCGACGCGATCAGGGATTGCGCCCCCTGGAGGTCCGGCACCGGATGGACGAGAAAAACAATACTCGCGAACAACAACAGGACAAGGGGAAGGTATCGTTGCATAAGGGACGCCAATGGCGGTTGAAGATAAATATTTAAATTACAAAAATTTAATATTTCTTCCGGTGACCTGTCAAGCGAATTGCCCGTTTTCTTTGAAAATCACCGGTGCTTATGGTAAACAGGCCAGCGATAAGTCGTTGATGGCCACAGGACAGGATGGGGAGAAAGGTATGCAAACATCACCAGATACAGCCGAACAGAGCAGGAGTGCACACGAGGAAACCGTCGCTGATCAGGCCTTTCTGGAGCATCTGCCGGTGATCCAGGAAAACGCGGCGACATTGAACGATCTGGTCGATATCAGTTGCCGCAAATACCGCCAATTGCCGGCCATCGGCATGGCCCTGGAAGAGCCGCTCACCTACAAGGCGTTTCATGAGCGCATCCTCGCCATCGCCGCCCTGCTGCGCCGCCTCGGGGTCAAACAGGGGGACCGGGTGGCCCTGCTCGGGGAAAATTCCCATCACTGGGGCACCGTCTATCTGGCGGTGGTCCGCCTGGGGGCCACCACCGTGCCCATCTTCCCCGACCTGCCCGAGGCCGATGTCCATCATATCCTCGGGGAGATGCGCTGCGACGTCATCTTTCTGACCCAGCGGCAGATCGAGAAGATCTACGATCTCAAGCAGCAGTTGACCCATGTCGTCACCTTTGACGATTACCGGGACAACACCGGCTTGATCAGCTTGCGGACCTTCAGCGATTTTCTGGCCGAGGCCCTGGCCGAGTTCGGTGACCAGGCCCGCGACGAGACCCTCGAGTTTCCCAAGGTGGAGGCCGACGACCTCGCCGCCATCCTCTATACCTCGGGGACATCGGGATTTTCCAAGGCGGTGATGCTCACGCACGCCAATCTCTGCGCCAACGCCTATTCGGCCGGCGGCGTCATGCGGATTGCCCCCGGTTGGGTCTTTCTTTCGGTCCTTCCCATTTCCCACACCTACGAATTTACGGTCGGCTTTCTGCTGCCGCTCACCAAGGGGTGCCGGATCGTCTATGCCGGCAAGACCCCCACCCCCGCCATTCTGCAGAAAATCTGCGAGAAGGAACAACCGCAGGTGATGCTGGTGGTGCCACTGATCATCGAAAAGATCTTCAAGAAACGGGTGGCGCCAGCGGTGGAGAAGAGCAGGATGCTGACCTTTTTCTGCCGCTTCAGTGTGAGCAGAAAGATGATTTACCGCAAGATCGGCGCCAGGCTCTACGCCTTTTTCGGCAACCGGTTGGAGGTGATGGGCATTGGCGGCGCGGCGCTCAATCCCGAGGTGGAGACCTTTCTCCGCGATGCCGGGTTCCCCTTCATCGTCGGTTACGGCTTGACCGAGGCGGCGCCGCTCCTGGCCGGCGGACCGCACGGTGACCCCACCATCACTCCCGGTTCCACCGGCAAGCCCGTGCCCAACGTGGAGATCCGCATCGACGATCCCCATCCCGAGACCGGCGTCGGCGAGGTCCTGGCGCGGGGCCGCAATGTCATGCAGGGCTACTTCAACGACCCGGAGGCCACCCGGGAGACCTTCACCGAGGATGGCTGGCTCAAGACCGGCGATCTCGGCCTGCTCGATGGTGCCGGCAACCTGCACATCAAGGGCCGCTCCAAGTCGGTCATCGTGCTTTCCAACGGCGAGAATGTCTATCCCGAGGCGATCGAGCACAAGATCAATGCCTATCCCTTTGTGGTCGAATCACTGGTGGTCGAAAACCGGGGGTTGCTCGAGGCCTGGGTCTATCCGGATTACGAGTTCGTCGACGGGAAGACCGCCGGCCAGAACCGGACCCAACGCCACCAGTACATCGCGGGGCTGCTTGAAGAGATGCGCACCGCCCTCAATGAGCAGCTCTCCACCTCCTCCCGCCTCTCCCGGATGCTGGAGAGGCGCGAACCCTTTGTCAAGACCGCCACCCACAAGATCAAGCGGTATCTCTATTCCGCCGACACTATGCATGCGTAACCAGGCCGCACCAATGCCATCAACAAGCAACAGGGGGAAACCATGAAGAAAACACTAGGAGCGGCGGGATTGATCCTGCTGACAGCCGCCGGGTCGGCCCTTGCCTCCGGCTACCGTATCCCGGAGCAATCGGTGAATTCGACCGCCCGTTCCGGCAGCTACGTGGCCTACACGCCGGGGGCCGATGCCACCTACTACAATCCCGCCAACATGTCCTGGTTGGAGAACCGCTGGCAACTGGAGTTGGATGCCACCTGGATTCGTCTGAGTTCGATCGAGTATGCCGATCGCAATGCGGCCAGGAACGGCGATTCGGCGGAGGAAGATTTTCTCCTGCCGACCTTTTTTGCGGTTTCGCCGGACTACAACAACTTCCGGTTCGGTCTGTCGGTCACCGCTCCCGCCGGCCTGTCCAAGCAATGGGATGATCCCTATCCGCGCCGGTATGCCGAGGAATTCAGCCTCAAGGTCTTTGAGTTCAACCCCACCGTTTCCTACAAATTCTGCGACCGGTTCGCGGTGGGCGCCGGAGTCCGGGGTGTTTACACGGATGGCAAGGTCAAAAGCGATGCGGCAGTGGCACCAGGTGTTCACCTGACGAGGGACTTGGAGGGAGATTCGTGGGATTGGGGATATAATCTCGCTGTAACCGCCCGCCCGGTTGATAATATGAACGTCAGTATCACCTATCGCTCCAAGGTCGATCTGACCGTGGAGGGGGATGCCAGGTTGATGTATCCGGCGGTGTCGCCTTACAATGGATATGCCGAGGTGGAGATTCCTCTGCCGGCAGTCCTGGCTCTTGCCGCTTCCTACACCTTTTTTGATCAGTTGACCGTGGAACTCGCCTATGATCATACCTATTGGTCGGCGTATGAAAATTTAGATTTTAATTATTCGTCAGTATTCCGCGCACCTCACCCTTTTGCAAACTTTGATTCACCTCTCGCGAAATACTGGAACGGCACCGACGCCTGGCGTTTGAGCTTCACCTATGACCTGAAGAACAACTGGATTCTCATGGCCGGCATCGGTATCGATCAGAATCCGGTGCCCAGCAACAACCTGAACTTTGAACTGCCTGACTCGGACGCCATGCTCTACTCGTTGGGCGTGCGCTACGCGATCAACAAAAATATGGAGCTGGGCGCGGCCTATCTCTACGACGACAAGGAAAGCCGCAGCGTCAATAACTTGGCCAATGGCGGCAAAGTCAATGGCGAGTTCGAAGACGCCGCCGCCCATCTGCTGACCGTGGGATTCACCTACAAGTTCTAATCGTACTGTTCTTCCAGGTGGTGCTGACGGGCTCGGATTGTTCCGGGCCCTTTTTTTTACTAGAGTTTCGCACATCCTTCCAGCGAAAGAGGATTGCAAGCGTTTTCAAGTATATCAAGTAAATAGGCGAATTCCTCCGGGGCATGATCGGAAGAAAATAGCTGACTTGACAACATCAGAATCTGCCGAAATCTCTCCCATGGCGATTGCATAAGTACTTATCTATAAATAACCATGACCTTGTTCAATACAATCATAGCGGCCAGCCAATGTGTTGAGTGCAATGTATGAGAGATCTGTCTTCTCGTATCGTGGTATCAATTTGCGAAACCGGTTGAACCATGAATGCGCCAACTCAACGACCCACCGTCGAGCCTTGAACGAAGAATCCTTTTCGATCAATTTCTTCTCTTCGCCTCGTGGTCGGATGTGGGGGGTGAATCCATTGGATAGTACGGTATCCTCCTTACCCACATATGCTGCATCAAGGCAGAGATTTTGCGGAGTGTCCTCTTTTTCCGGTGTAATCACGCTGCTTTTCAGTAACGAGTCAAGAAAGACGCTGTCATGCCGATTGGCCCCGCTGACGACGAGTGACAAGGGGGCGCCATTCTCGTCGACCAGCAGATGTCGCTTTGTTCCATCTTTTTCCCCGATCCGTCGGGTTAGGGCCAATGGATTCCTGAGCAAGCGGGGCCTCGATGTTCGACCCGTCGGCAGACTCCCAGAGCCAGGCGATACCTTTCATGGCATCGTATTCAGCCAACCCGCGTTGCCAAATGCTACGAAACACTCCCGCCCTGGCCCACTGTTGAAATTTTCGATGAACCATCGCAGAACTGACCCCTTCAAATTTCTCCCGCGGCAGGGCGTTCCAAATGATTCCTGTCCTCAGGACGTACACTATCGCGGAGAAAAAGAGCCGGTTCGAATACTTCGGCTTGCGGCCACCGCCCGGCTTGCGAGCATATTCTTTTCCGGTTTCGCGCGGAGCTGCGGGGATCAACGGTTCAACGATCGCCCAGAATGCATCCGGAATTTCCCAGGTTTTGGTGCGTGCCATTTCTGCCTCCGTTGCTTGGTTTCAACGGATATTAGCTGGCAGCGGGAAAATTGCGAGCAATTTATTTATAGATAAGCACT
>Ga0074193_1001393_pt1 | contig 29761 bp, 27 predicted proteins | sample EPASupsiteHSE605_FD_64523 | JGI IMG/M metagenome (GOLD analysis project Ga0074193, IMG submission 64523) | Bioremediated contaminated groundwater from EPA Superfund site, New Mexico - Sample HSE6-05 | ecosystem: Environmental > Aquatic > Deep subsurface > Groundwater > Contaminated ... | reverse complement strand
AAATTATATGCAAGGTAGCAGGAATGAGGAAAGGGACCTGGACGCTGAGGTAATGGCAGCTCTATTAAGGGGTGAATTTCCTATAATGGCACATGCACATAGGGCCGATGATATTATAACCGCTGTAAGGATTTGTAGAGAGTTTAACCTTAAACTTGTTATTCAGCATGGAACTGAGGCGCACAGAGTGGCTAAGTATCTTGCCGTAAACGAGGTGCCGGTTCTTGTTGGGTCAACATTTACAAGCAGAGTTAAAGTGGAGCTTCAACAGCGTACTTACCGCACTCCTGCCATGCTAGTTCAAGAAGGAATAAAGTTTGCCCTAATAACCGATCACCCGATAATCCCTATCAACATGTTGCGTTTGCAGGCAGCGGTTGCTGCTAGAGAAGGTATTTCAGAAAATGTTGCTCTAAAAGCCATTACCATTTTTCCAGCAGAGATTCTCGGGATATCTCATAGGGTGGGAAGCTTAGAAAAAGGTAAAGATGCGGATTTTGTTGCCTTAACCGGTCATCCGCTTGATGTGCGTTCTAAAGTAGCATGCGTCGTTATGCAAGGACAGGTCATCTATAAACAAACGGAGTACAATGAAGCATGAGCAATGAAGCATGAGCACAGACAATCTTATTCTTAATAAGCTACATCATGACAAAATATTACAAAAAGATAAACTTCCCCTATTTTGGACATATGACGTGAATACTGATTTTTAACTGGAAAACTAAAAATAAGATCTAAAACTATCTAGTAGGTGGTCGCTGTGGACTAGTTTTTCACAACGATCACTTTATTTATATGGAGATCTGGGAAAGCTATTCTCATTAATTTAGAAAGAAACTACTATTTTTGGAGGATTGATAAGCAATGGAGGTTAGGCAAAATGTGATTATTCCATTGGGTTATGGAAGGTTTGTACGCTCAGATAAAATTGTCGCTTTGGAACCGATTGAAGATGAGAGAGGTCCCAGACGAAGAACTCTAGTGTATGTTGAGGGGTTGGTAAGTCCAATGATTGCTTCGCGGACTGAAATTACTATTGTTCGGAATATGGTAATGAGTTCTCGGGAGGAGGTTAAAGCTAATGCCTCATTAGAGCTATTAAAAGATATATATGATGATATTAATAATATTGGTCCCATGCTTAGAACTAGCATTAATAAGGAAGCGCAATTTGACTTGGGTAAAATTGAACGTCGTATTGGAGAGATAATGGGAACAAATCTAGGACGTGTATAATACTACGGTTGCGAAAAGTGTTTAACGGAATTAAACTTATATTCTTTGTAATACCACTAGGGGTTATCTTTATTTTTCTTGTAAAAAAGATACCAGCTTTCAAGGGCCTTTAAGAATAAACTAGATCTGACTGGAGAGAATACCATAAGTATCAAAAATTTCAGAAAGGTAGAATTTTGATGGAAATAATTAAACATTATATCCTGAGAGGTCCTAACTACTATTCCAGAAGACCCTTAATCAAGATGATTTTCGACCCGGTAGACTTTAGAAAATTAGGTAATGAAGATTACCAAGCTATTAGGGAACGCCTCTTAAAAGATTTACCGTCTTTAATGGAACACCATTGCAATCCTGGTAAAAGTGGCGGTTTTATCTCCGAGGTAGTTAATGGGACCTCTTTGGCACATATTGTTGAACATCTTGCAATAGAGTTTCAATATCTCATAGGACATAGGGTTAGCTTTGGCCGTACAACTCCCATTAAAGAAGGTAACCTGTTTTTAATTGTATATGAGTTTGAAAACGAGGAAATCGGTATTGAGGCTGGGTACCAGGCAGTAAGATACCTAAATAGCTTCTTTGATCGAAATCCATTGCCCACTAAAATTATTACCGATTCACTGAACTCTCTTAAAATAAAATATGATCCCGGACCAAGCACAAAAGCTATCATCAAAGAAGCCAAAAGCCAAGACATACCGGTAATCAGACTGAATAATGAAAGCCTATATCAGCTGGGCTATGGAAAACAAGCAAAACGAATCAAGGCATCAATTACGTCACAAACTAGCTGTATCGCGGTAGATATTGCTTCCGATAAGTGGCTGGTTAACAATCTTTTATTGGGGCAAGGTATACCTACACCCTATGGAATTCGTACGAATTCAGTTGGAGGGGCGTTGGATGCATTTGTACAAATGAAAAAGCCGGTCATCGTTAAACCTAATTCTTTAAATCACGGCAAAGGGATAACTTTGGATATTTATTCCGAAACAGACCTGGTTTATGCATGTGAGAAAGCCTTAGATTTAGATAGTAATATAATACTGCAAGAACAAGTTAACGGCGATGATTATAGATTATTGATTATAGATGGAAATATGGTAGCAGCATCCAAGCGGATGGCTCCGGAAGTATTGGGAGATGGCAGAAGTTCAATAGAAGAATTAATCGTTAAAATTAATGAATCAGAACTGCGCGGCGAAGGCCATGAGAAACCTTTAACCAGAATAATGGTAGACCGGCACTTAGAAGACGTTCTTTATGGACAGGGCTATACCCTTGATTCAATACTTGAACCGAGTCAGCCGGTCAGGCTGCGAAAAAATGCCAATCTTAGTTCTGGTGGGACTGCTGAAGATGTGACTGAACTGATACATCCTGAGATACAAACACTCGCGGAACAAGCCGTTAAATTAGTAGGACTTGATGTTGCCGGGGTAGATATTATCGCCCAAGACATTAGTCAGGACCCTTACTCGGGTGGGGTTTATATAATCGAAATTAACGCTTGCCCCGGATTAAGAATGCATATTTACCCTTCAGGGGGGACGCCCAGAAATGTATCTCAACCTATTCTTAAGTATTTGTATCCAGATCCACTTAGATCTCGGATTCCAATTATATCCGTAACTGGTACCAACGGGAAAACTACTACGGTAAGGCTTATTGCCCATATTCTTCAAGCGGATAGGAAGGTAGTCGGCTTAACTTCTACTGATGGTATTGAAGTGGCCGGTAAATACCTTACTCATTCTGACGATGCCGGGCCAGGCGGGGCTAGAGTTGTACTAACCCATCCAGAAGTGGAGGTAGCTGTGCTTGAGACAGCTAGAGGAGGTATTCTTCGCTCCGGTCTTGGGTATGACTGGTGCGATATAGGGATAGTAACCAATGTCTCAGATGATCACCTAAACCAGGATGGAATATATAGCACCCATGATATCGCTGATGTAAAATCGGTGGTACTGGAATCGGTAAAAAATTCAGGGTGGGCGATAATCAACGCGGACGATCCTTTTGCCATTTTTTTAACTAAACAGTGTAATTCAAAAGTAGCTTACTTTAGTCTGCATAAGGAAAACCCTATAATAGCTTCGTATAAAGATGGTGTGGTTGCCTTTATTGACAATGGAGAAATTACTATTCAAGACCATGAGAAAAATCATATCGTAGGTATCGCTTCCATCCAAGATATTCCGATTACCTTGGGGGGAGTGGTAGAATTCAATGTTATAAATTGTCTAACTGCCTCTCTCGGAGCGTATTTAAATGGGGCTGATCCAGAATCCATAAGAACAGGACTAATATCGTTCGGAGTTAATATCGGCCGGATGAACTGCTTTCAGGCACACGGTTTTAATTTTGTAATCGACTACGCACACAACGTTGATTCCATAACTATGCTGATAAATAATGTGCGAAAATTATGTTATGGTCAAAAGATGATCGGGGTATTCACGGCGCCGGGGGACCGCTGTAATGAGACGCTTACCAAATTGGGAAGAGTTATGAGTGAGGTTGATTATCTTGTCTTAAGAGAAGACAAGAATCTGCGGGGCAGGCAACCCGGGGAAGTCAGTGAAATCCTAAAATCCGGTGCTTCTGGAAAAACAGTGCCCAGGATCTTTCTCGATGAGGAATCGGCTATAGAACACGCTCTGGAAGTAGCTGAACCCGGGGACTGGTTAGTTATTAACTATGAAAAACTACAATATTCCTATGAGGCATTAAATAAGGCTTTAGGCAAGTTAGGTTGGGAGCAGCTTGGTACTGAGTTCCCGAAAAACCGGTTGGATTTATGGTCGCAACATGAGGAAACATTAAGAAACGTTTCACTGCAAATGCAGGTCATAAATAAACAGATGTTAATAAATCAAGAAGGCCTAGGTGAACTGGAGGGCTTGAGTTGCTGGCAGCAAAGTGCGGGAGAATCTTGACCTGTGCCGGGACAAGTTATCTATAAACAAACGGAGGAAAATGAAGCATGAGCACAGAGAATAGGGGATATTTGGTAATCATAGGGGGAGCAGAGGATAAAGAGGGGCGCCGTGAGATATTAAGTGAATTCATAAGGCTATGCGGTGAGCGACCTACCATAGGCATCGTTACCTCGGCTACTCAGGAACCTAAGCAAACCGGAAAAAAGTACGAAGATATTTTTGCTTCATTAGGTGCGGATAAAGTCTACAAACTAAAGGTACAGGATAGAACTGAAGCAAATTCTGGCTCCGCCTTGGAAGATCTTCGACAATGTGATGGGATATTCTTTACTGGTGGAGATCAGCTGCGCATAACCACTACCACTGGTGGTACCAAGTTTTCTGAAGAGTTGAAGGAGCTCTATAAAAGAGGGGCCGTAATAGCCGGCACCAGTGCAGGAGCTTCAGTAATGAGCGAAACCATGATTACCTCTGGTAATGATGATGCTGCGGCTAAGAAGTGCACCCTGAAAATGGCCCCCGGTCTAGCTTTGATTGACAAGGTGATTATTGACCAGCATTTTGCGCAAAGAGGCAGAATTGGTCGTCTTATCACGGCGGTAGCTCAAAATCCGGAAATGCTAGGGGTTGGCATCGATGAAGATACCGCTATTGTGGTAACGCCTCATAACGAGTTTGAGGTAATAGGATCGCAAAGCGTTACCATACTAGATGGTAGGGGGATTATCGAAACTAACATATCCGAGCTTGCCCCGGATGAGCTTTTGTCTGTATTCAATGTAACTCTACACGTACTTCCTTCGGGATATGGATATGATTTGCAAAAACACAAACCTTACAGATTGTAACAGATTTTATTGAAAGAGTATAATCGAATATTGGTTATAGATAAGTTTGGAGTTTCATGGCAGCTTAATTTCGAAGACAAGTCAATAAGAAGGAAAAACATGTACAGGCTATCTAAACGTAAGCGGAGTGGTTATGTTTTGATAAGGTGCTAGTAGGCCTGATAAAGATTTAAGGCTTTAAGGTGTAATTGATTTGGGGCATCGAATCATGGCAATTACTATTTACGCTAAGGGATTCATCTTTAAAATACGTATAGTAAGTCAGAGTCAAACCAATAATTAATGTAAATAAACCTACAGCCGTAAATTTGGTTACCTGATTACAGTTTCTAATTTTGTAGAGCATTAGCAATAACAGTGGTAACCCAAGGCAAAACGCAGCACAAATTTGCGACCAGGGATCTGCCAGGGAAATTATGTATTTGTTATGGTCAATCCCGTTAACATAGGTCCAATACGATAATATTGCGGTAAAAGGAATTATTATCTGCCAGTCTTTTTTTATCCCTGACAACTTTTTAAAGCTATAGACAGAACAATAAAACATAATCGCTGCTTGGATGAATACACCAAAGACAAAAAAAGTAACCATAATTAATTCAAATCGAGGCATATATTTGGTGATTTGGGCATTTCTGATCTGCTGCATACATACGACCGTGTACTGCTGCATGGTCTCCGGGCTCATTACTGCTACCTCAAAAATAGGCCAAACTATTATCAGCAAAGTACCGATGACCATCGCCCCGATGGATAACCTTATGGATTTCTGTTTGTTGTTTAAAAGCGGGTATAGGAACCCAATTGGTAACACCGCCATGGCAATATCTGGAAACAAGTAGACGCTGTTGATAATGTTGTTTACCACCCCGGTTTGCATAATTGGCAGCAGTCTTTTGTAATCAAAATCCCCAAACGTCCCCGCCAGCATCAGAAAATTTAATAATAATGATGACAGGAAACCAAATAAGCTAAAGCGCACACAAACTTCAATTCCCAATAACAATCCATACATACAGAGCAGGGTATAAGCAAAGGAGATCAGCCAAAAAGGAGTTTCCCGGAGAAAATATTCTTGGATATGCAGGGTAATCACATTAGCTGATGTTGTATAGGCGTAAGCAAAAAATATGCAGAGAACCAGGGCCAGAACTTTGGTGATCCATTTGCCAACCAACAATTCTGAATAGTCGAGTATGTTTAGGGTAGGAAATTTAGAGGATACATAGGTCATCAGGGCTATAGCGGCAGTGCCAATTATAAAACCAATTAGCATGCAACTCCACACATCAGCTCCGATGATTCGGGTGATTACACCGGCCGTTATGCCAATGGCTTTACCATATAATAAATTAGGAATCATTAGGTAGTACTGTGTTCGGCTAATTCTATTAATCATTTTTTGCATCTGCTTTCTTTGGGGATTTTAGAGGCTGATGATAGAGGGTACTGCTTAATATATCGACTTGTACACTCACCTCAACCGGGACAACCGGAAAAATATCTTCCCAATCATTTTCGATATCTTTCCAATTATTAAAGTTAGCAATCTTTATCAGATTACCAAATCCTAATACATCACTTCTGTACTCCTGCTGAATTTTATTTAAAGCTAATTCTATATTTTCCTTAATCAATGCTTCTGCTGCTTTTTCTGCTGCTTGTTTATATTGTTCTATATCCATATCAGAAGGCGCGTCTTCTTCGACAATATTCCCTTTGGCAGATACCGTAAGGGTAAAAGAGGGATATCCCGTGGAGATAACCGGTGAAATATCAACCTTAGTCTCTTTTATTTCAACGGTCATTTTTTTCGAGACTGTTTGTGGCTGAGGTATTACCACAATAGAATCGTCAACTTGGTTCTGCATCCACGCTACCCCGTTTGTTTCTCCAGGAGAAAGCCAACCAACCATTCGTCGTCCTTTAAATACAGCCGCCCCGAGTAGCTGGATTTGGTTGGTATTAGTTTGTAGTTCTGGGTTTTTATTACTTGTATTATCTCCAGTATTATTTTTGTTATCCCCAGTATGGTTATTATTTTCCAAGATTAAACCCGCTATCAATAATTGATTAGAACTATTTAAATAATCTGCATAAATCTTTATTAAATTTGTTGGTAAAGCTTGGCCATTTATTTTACTATAGCGAAATAAATTATTTATCGACATGGCTGGGATACCTTCCATGCCAGCCTTTTGGACTAGATACTGCTTAGCATCACCCTTTGATACTGCAATCCAGGCTCTCATTCTTAACTCCATGTTATGGGTAAGAAAATCTAGTACACCAGTAATATCATCCCTTGCCAAGCTTTCACCAATTATAATTACTTCGTTATGGGCCCACATAATTCTTTTCGAGGAAATTTTAGCCATATTACGGATTGCCTCGAAGATAGTGGTTCCTTCGGAGCTTAATACCAAAATGCTTTCTGAGTCTTTCTCTTGTTGACCAGATCGTCCTTTGGAAATTTGGGCCGTTACTATGTATTTATCTGAATTAACATCTTTATCAAATCCTACACCAATTACAAAGCCAATATCATTTATTTCTCGCAAATCCCAACAGCCACAGGAACTAAAGATTAGAAAAGTCAATAATAGAGTGATGGCAGTCACCTTTGGTACTCTCATAATCCCCCACCCACTTTTTTCTTCGTTGTTTTTCTCCTTGATTCTGCAGCTTTAAGATCACTATTTTTTTTTGATGGCTGGGGCATTGCATTAGGAGACTGTCTATTAGTATCAGAAACGTGATAATCACTCGGTCTGGTAGACATAGCCCACCACGGTGACCTTATAAATATGTCTTTCATTATCGACTTGTTTAATGGATTTACTGGTGCAAGAAAAGGTACCCCAAAAGAACGCAGCGACAATAAATGAAGGACGATTGCCATTATTCCCGCCAGGTAACCGAACAAACCAAGCATAGCCGTTAGCATAATAAGCGGGAAACGTAATAATCGGATGGAATTTATCATGCCGTAAGCGGGTAGGGCAAAAGAAGCTATACTTGATAAAGCAATGGTAATAACCATGATATCCCCAATCAGACCGGCTCTAACTGCTGCTTCGCCAATTACCAGGGCGCCAACAATACTCACGGCATTGCCAATTGGCCGCGGCATTCTTAATCCACTTTCTTTAAGAACCTCAAACACTATTTCCATAAATAAGGCCTCAACAACTGCCGGGAAAGGAACGTTTTCTCTACCTGCAGCAATATGCATGGCCAGAGCAGTAGGAATCATTTCTTGATGATAGGCCGTTAACATTATATACATGGATGAAATAGACGTCGAAATAAAAAGCGCAATAATTCTGATCCACCTGATGAAGGTAGCGACATAGTATCTTTCATAATAGTCTCCCGGGGATTGGAGAATTTCCCAAAACATAGTAGGTACTAACAAGGCAGTTGGTGTATTATCAGTCAGAATTACTATTCTCCCCTCTAAAATGGCCGAACAAGCCTTATCTGGTCTTTCGGTATTTTTAATCTGTTTAAATGGAGAGAGCGGAGCGTCTTCAATTAACTCTTCAAGATAGGCGCTCTCAAGTACCCCATCTATACTTATTCTTTCCAGCCTTGTTCTTACTTCCTTTAGTAAAGCTTCATCTACCAGGTTTTTTATATAAACTAAAACAACACTAGTTTTAGTTTTTTTTCCAATTACCATATTTTCAAACCGCAAACCAGATTCCTTAATTCGATTACGGATAAGCATAATATTCTTTTCAATATTTTCCACAAAACCATCTCTGGAGCCTCGCACCTCACTTTCCGTCGAGGGCTCCTGCAGGTCTCGGGACTCATTGGTTTTAGTATAAATAGCTAAACAATCCGAGCAGCCATTGATAAAAAGCAGAGTATTACCGGAAAGCAAGTAATCCAATACCTCTTGCCAAGAAGTTAGTCGCTGGACATTGGCCGCAAAGATCCCTTTTTCAGTAACCCACGCTATATAATCAAACTTCTTAATAAATGACCGCTCATTAGCCAGGGGCATCTCTGAAATTAAAGGTTTTAGGATTTGCTGGCTTATTGTTTGGTCATCGATTAACGTCTTGATATACACCAGCATGGCTTCTGAATTTCTAAAGGCGGAGATGTTAAAGAGTCGATAGATTACATCAAGACTGTTTCCCAAAACACGTTTAAGATGTTCTTGATTATCACTATTGTTCTTATAAATTGCCTTAGGTTTCATGCTTATCCTCTTGCTTCTCTTAATCAAAAATCTTATGAAATATTGTCATTTCTTTTTACATAATTACTTTTTCATTCTTTACTTAACTGGCCAGCCAGACTGACCAATCCAGCAGTAGTCAGACCGACGATTGAAGAGATACATCCCATTCCGCAAGAACCACAAATACCGTTACATGAATTACCGTTGATCAGAGAAACCATTGATGAAGCCAGGGTTATTCCAGCAGTACTCACTCCTATTCCGATAGATATCCATCCTTTTTTCACTGAATTCCCTCCTCAGTCAGGACTGGAATGCTTTCAGGAAGAGGGTTGCTCGACCAGCCATTTTTTCCCCGTCCGTAGGATAAAGCTCCAACTGGGCAGACAGCTTCGCACTGACGGCAAGTTATACAGTTGTGGATTTGGTAGTCAATTCTTTCCGTCTCCATTTCCTTCTGCAAGGCACCCATGGGACAATTTTTAATACAGACGGAACAGTCAACACATTTATCTTTGGCGTAACGCAGTTTATAAGTGAAATCAAAGCGGGCTCCGATACTGTGAATTAGACTCTGAACAGCGCCCACGGGGCAAAGAAAGCTGCAATAACCTCGTCCTCCCTTGGTCATAACGCCAAAAATAATCAGCCAGAGTAAAGCTGTCAATATTGTCGTGGACCCTAAGACGCCGAAATCTCCCCACAGTCCACCGTTTATCAGGCGCTCCAAAAAGCTGAAATTGCAGAAGGCACAAGCAATGGAACCAGTTAAGAAAGGCGAAAGTAAATAACCGGCCAAAAATCCATAACGAATCGGGACCGGATTAACCCCTCTGTGCCAGTCTATCTTCCATTTATCAGGCAACAGTCGACCGAGGTATTCCGGCAGTGCCCCAGCAGCACACAAACGGCCACAGAAGAAAGGTCCAGCTAGGAAGGCGGCCAGAAATAGTAAAAGAGTACTGATGGTAGCTACCGTAAAAATATGTACATTTTTTCCGGTAATCATATTCTGAATCGTCATCCGAAAACAAAGTGCGTGGATATTGCCCATGGACGGACTATTTAACAACCAAAGGAGGACTTTTTGATAATAGGCAAAAGGGGTGAAGAAAAGAAGCAATCCCAGAGTATACCAGCCGGCTCGGTAAAGAACAGAAACTCTGTTTTTTTTCATCAATAACGATCTCCTTAAGCTTTGTAAACTCACCAGTACAGCGATCGCGATTTATAGATTAAGGGAGAACTTCTTTGGGTTCAAAAATCATAACCCGAACCATTTTTTATGTCCGAATCCCCAGCAGAAACTGGGATCTGAGAATTGACGACATGAACGGGTACAACTCCCAGCAGGTTCCCACTTTTCGGGTCGATAAACTGAATCAGCCCCGAAAAAATATGATATTGTTGGCGAAGCTTATCTGGAATCTCTAAATCCAGGCTAAGGGAAAAAGATTGATTCGATTCAAGGGGACGTCCCAACTGGCCCGTCTTTTCATCAAATTCCGATGTATTCGAATGCAGGGTTACTTTTCCTGGGAATCCTTTAGTCACAACCTGTAACGGTAACGGCTTTTCCCCTTTATTGGTGATACCTTCACGATGGTCGGAAGAGATGGATACCTTTCCCGGTTGAAATAGATGCTTCGGAAATCCCTGCTCGGCAAGGTCCAGCATCACTGGCTTATTATCCTGGGATGGTAAACTTACCATAAAGGAAGCCCTTTCTCCCATTACAGATTCTCTATAATAGCCCAATCCAATCGTAAGGGCATTCATAGCAATAAAAAGGCAAACGGTTACAACTGTAGAACGTTTTAGCTTTTTCATTTAATTGTTTTAATTCCTCCAAAAGCATAATCCAGACCGAATATCCGTTTTGCGGCCTGGCGAATCAACTGCTTGATTATTTCTATTTATATTGGTATTTCCAATACTTTTCTATAATATTTAGCAATTAACAAGATATTTGAAATTTATTGAAACAACTTTGATTATTTTATGAAGATACGTACCGATAGAGTCGGGCAGAACTATTTTAAAATACAGATTGTGTGAGGATGGGAAGGGGAGGATGGTTGATTTTTGGCGGATGTGTTAGAGATTATTGTCTTAACATGATGAACATGAGTTGAAATATTAATTAATATATTAACGCACACTATTAACTGTTATAAGCGAAGTATTTGCTGGAAAGGTGGTTCTAACTTGCGAAATATTTGGCGGGGAGCCATAAGTTTCGGGCTAGTAAACGTACCAATTAAGCTATACACGGCCATTGAAGATCGAGATATCCATTTTTCCCTTTTGCATTCCACCTGCCAGACTCCGATTAAGTATCATCAGCGCTGCCCAAACTGTGAACAGGACTTAAGTAAAGAGGAGATTGTTCGGGGTTATGAGTATGAGAAAGGTCGATATGTTATCGTTCAAGATGAGGATTTAGAAGGAATAACGGCTGAGAAAAGCAGAACGATTGATATTATAGATTTTGTGAATTTGTCGGAAATAGACCCCATTTATTATCATCGTTCTTATTATCTGGCACCGGCCGAAGGTGGACAAAAAGCGTATGCTTTATTGCGTCAAGCGATGGAGAAAACAGCTCGAATCGCTATTGCGCGGGTGGTAATTAGGTCCAAAGAATCACTGGCGGCTATTAGGGTTTATAGAAATGGGATGATCATGGAAACTATTTACTTTCCCGATGAGATCCGTTCTTTAGATTTGATTCCAGAATTACAAATGGAAGTGGAGTTAAAGGAAAAAGAAATTGAAATGGCCGAGTCTTTAATCACCAGTTTAACCACGGAATTTCAACCCGAAACCTATACCAATGAATATCGTCAGGCCATCAGGGATATGATTGAAGCTAAAGTCCAAGGGCAGGAGCTAGTTAAGCCGCTTCAACCTCAAGCTGGTAAAGTTGTGGATCTGATGGAGGCACTTCGCGCCAGTATCAAGTTGGCTGAAGATAAAAATGAGGAGAAAATTAAAGCCGGCAAAACGGATAGTTCCAAAAAAGTTAAACGACAAAAGGTTGTAAATGAAAGTTTTGACAGTGAGAACAATCCAGATCCTACTAAGAAGCGTAAAAGCAAACGTTTAGCCGCAAAGTAGCTGAGGGATTCTTAATAAGGTCTAAATGCTTTATGGGTAGTTAAAAAGTTTACCTTAAAATTACTATTATATTAATAGTTGGTGATGAGGTTGTTATTAGGTCAAGCACTACGACCTATGGAACCGGTGAGATATGCTAAGGTCTTTGATTCCCCGGAGTGGGGATATCAAATTAAATGGGATGGCGTACGTATTCTAGCCCATATACAGGGTGAGAAAACGGTTTTATATAATAAAAAACTTCGCAAGCGATCGGATCAGTATCCCGAATTAGTGCAGGAACTTCAGGAGTTATTTCCAGGCCAGGAGATGATCCTGGATGGAGAAGTAGTAGTAATCGTAGAAGGTCGACCCGAATTTTATCGGGTGATACAACGAGATTGGGCTACCAATCCGGCTTCTATTCGTAACCTGGTGCAGCGATTGCCGATAGCCTATATGGTTTTCGATATTTTGTACCAGGATGGACAGGATCTTTGTGCTTGCACTTTTCAGGACAGACAGAATTGGCTGAGAGAGTTAGCCTTTAAAGGGACTATTGTTTATCCTATTGATACGGTTGTTGAAAAGGGGGGTTCAGTTTTTTCGGCAGTTGTTTCCCATAATCTTGAAGGAATTGTAGCCAAACGACTGAACAGTCATTACTTGATTGGTAAAAAATCTGATTGTTGGCGGAAAATCAAGAACTTAAAACAACAGCCATTCATAGTTGGCGGTTGTTTGTGGAAGGAGGGCAGACCAGTAGCTCTTCTTTTAGGTGTTTATGTGGAGGAACAACTGGTATACGTAGGAAGGGTGAGTGCCGGCCTCTCCGGGTCTGAACTTGCGTTAATAAATTCCAGCTTAACCTCTAATTCTAATATCCGTTGTCCTTTTACCCATGCCCCTAGGTTAAATGGTGAAGGGGAGGTGCACTGGTTACCACCATTTTTAGTAGTATTAGTGGAATTTTTGGAATGGACTAACGATTTGAAGCTTCGACACCCTAAGGTGATGGGATTTTCAGCTTCGGCACCGGAGGTTTGTCGAATTTGAATCTTTAGCAGCTGCGTTTATGCTTGGTTTCATGCTTGGGCTGATACTGGAATTGATGCCGGAGTTGAATTATCAGGAATTGGAGGTTTTAGCGCATATGCAAGTACAAGTTAACGAGCAAACTTTAGAGGTTAGCAATTTGGATAAGGTATTTTGGCCGGATGAAGGATTTTCCAAAGCGGATGTACTAAATTATTATACTCAAGTTTCTGTCTATCTGCTTCCTCACTTGCAAGATCGTCCAATAGTATTAGTTCGCTATCCAGATGGGATTAAGGGAAAACATTTCTACCAGAAAGAGTGTTCAAAGTATGCGCCCCAATGGGTACCAACCGTAAGTATTGAACACTCGAATAAAGAAGTTAATTACTGTCTATGTAATAATCTGCAAACTCTTTTGTGGATGATTAATCAAGGTTCTATAGAGATTCACCCCTGGTTGTCCCGATATAATAACAGCAACAACCCTGATTATATGGTTTTTGATCTAGATCCGGCCCCTTTATCACCATTCAGAGACGTAATTTTTTTGGCTTTGAGGCTTAAAGCAGCTTTAGAAGAGTTTGGCCTACAGGGTTTTCTTAAAACTTCAGGAGCTTCGGGCTTACATATATATGTACCAATTAAAGCTATATATCCATATTCGTTAATAACTAAAGCAGCCGGGTACCTGTCAAATATGGTAGCCGAGGCTTATCCTAAACAGGCTACAGTAGAACGTTTGGTTAAAAATCGAAAGGATCTTATTTACCTAGATTATCTTCAAAATGGCCGCGGAAAAACCATTGTTTCGGTCTACTGTCTGCGCCCTCGGCCTAAGGCACCAGTTTCCATTCCGATAACCTGGGAGGAAATATCCCGGAATGGTGCAATTGATAATTTTTTCCCAGTTGATTTCAATATCCAAACCACTTTAGACCGTCTTAAAGAGACAGGAGATCTTTTTGCCCAGGTTCTTTCATTAAAGCAAGATTTAGGGGAGTTGTTGAGAATGATCAATTCCAAGTTGCATTAAATATAAAATAAAAGTCGCCGATGGCGACTTAAAGAATACTAATAGATGGGATTTAGTTTTAATGGTTAAACTGTATTCGCTAGGTCAAGGGCTTCTCTAATTAACGACAATTTAAAGAAAATAGGTAGTTCCATTTAGTAGCATGCTTTAATTCATCTGTATATATCTCTGTTATTATATTTCTGTAGGGTAAGAATTCAAAGCCATAAAGAATCTTACGGTATTTTTCTACGGCAGTCAGTTCTCCGAATATTGCACGCGTGATTCCATCACAATAGTCTATTGGTTCTTCAAAAGTAGGTTCAGGTCCTGATGGGACATTCTGGCCGGTTAATTCCCAATATAATTCTCGAAAAAGTTTATTGTGCTTTCTTTCATCATCTCTGATAGAAATGATGATCTTCTTTTGGTCAGCTGGGGCCACATTGAGCAGATAATTATAAAATAACTCATCCTCTCTTTCGGAATTAACAGATTCAACAATTAAGCGAAGAGCTTGATTGTAAGCATACATTGGTACAAAAGAATATGTGGGATAATATTTATTAAATGTATATGGATAACCTTGATAAGGTTGAAGATATTTCTTGGCTACCATTTTATTCCCCCCCTAATACTAATTTATTTATATTATGTTGGATTTAACCAAAGAGTGATCCGATTAACAATATTACTAAAGATTTGATCCCGCGGTTCTGATATAAATTACGAGTATCTTAGGTGGAAGCCAGGAATAATAAACAACAATACCATAGTAAAAAAATTTTCCTCGGTGGAACTTTTTGCAGGAAATCTTTGTCAAGGTTATTAAAGGAAAAGGAAGCGAGAAGAAAAGATGATCTTAGTTCAGGTTCTTCTAGCCACTCTAGCCGTACTGTTAATCCTACTATTCGTTCTGCCCTTCGAGGTTGCTGGCCAGGGTGAATGGGGTTTAAAAAAGGCATACCTCATTAGAATTAATTGGACCGGTCGTTTAGTGGTCTTTAGTATGGAAGCTCAACAGGGTGTACAATATCCGATGCTGACTATATTCGGGGTGACTTTGTGGAGGGGTAGAGGAAATGGTGAGAAGAAGAAACTTGAGGAATCGAGGAAGTTAAAAAAGAAGGATGCTAAACGGGATAAGTCCGGTTTTTCCCTATTGGAGGCAAAGAGGATGATGACTGACCACTCTCTGGTTGGTGCCTTTAAATCATTCCTAGGTCGTATCATCAAGGCATTAAGGCTTGAGTTTAGGGCTTGGGGTACTTACAGCACTGATGATCCAGCGCTGACTGGGGTCATTACCGGCTTTCTGGCCGCGATTAATAGTGACAAAATCGTATTAGACTTGGAGCCTGATTTTGTGGGAGATGATTTAGACATCAAAGGGAGCCTAAGTAGCCGGTTTATTATCGCGGAATTGATAGTTATATGCTTGACCTTCCTATGGCAAAAGCAAGTCCGGTATTATTGGTTGCCAATAATAAAAGCCAAATTTAAATTTAAGGAGGTAACTCAGCATGTTTAAGGAAAGTGTAGAGACACTGGTATCTCATCTCGACAAAATGGTTTCTTCTAAGACCGTAATCGGTGAACCTATCGTCAGTGGAAATGCCACCATCATTCCTATCCTAACTGCATCTTTCGGCTTCGGTTTGGGTAGCGGAGAAGGAACTGAACCGAACCGTGGGGCAGGGAAAGGTGGAGGAGGCGGTGCTGGTGCCAAACTATCGCCGACGGCACTGGTAATCATTCAAGAGGGTGATGTTAAGATTTACTCCCTCTCCCAGAAGGGCACCCTGGATAAACTGATGGAACTTGCTCCTGCGGTCATTTCCAAAATTAAAGAGCAAGAGAAAGAGTAAAAAAGAAGAAAGATGCTAAAAGTTTAAGATAGCAGAGAGATTAGTTTCGAAACAAGCGAGCGATCTACACTTGGAAATAAATAAATAATTAACCTAAATGCTTGCAGAATTATCATTTAGTTAAGTTAGATAGTTAATAATAGCTATAGTTGATCACAAAAGAGATAAAGGCTTCTATTAATTCCTTTTCTTCCGGAGTTAACTTTAAATGTTTCTCAAATTCCGAAAGGAGTATATCCCAACCCGACTCGCTATTTGGAATATCAGTTGGCATACAGATCCCCTCCTTTGAGTTTCTATTGACATTTTTATAGTATATTATTATTTCAAACAATTTATAAAAATATGAAGATAATATGTTTAATAGTAATTATAGTAATTATATTTATTCTAGATAAGCAAGTGGATATAAACTTAAAAATCACTATGGAAATAATTTGAGTAACTATTTCCATAGTGATTTTTATTAAGAAATTATAATATGACTTAAATTTTTCACTTTATTGCATATTAGATTGATTTAATACACCAAAAGATGATTACTCCATAAATGGCCGCTATTAAGAGTAATTGGCTTACGATACACGCAACCGCCGCTATCTATGCTTAATCGTCGGATATGAATATTACATCAGCAGATTACTGCCTGCACTTTACACCTTTAATTTATTCCTCGTATCCATTTGGATTTTTACTATGCCAATTCCATGCATCAGCAATGATTTTTTCTAATGAATCGAACTGTGGTTTCCACCCTAATATACTTTTAGCTTTTTCAGATGATGCTATTAAAACTGCTGGATCCCCAGCTCTTTTTTTCTTCGCTTCTGCAGGTATCGCCTGTCTGGTTATTTTTCTAGCTGTTTCAATAACTTCCTTTACAGAATATCCACTCCCATTACCTAGATTAAAGATGTCACTATCCTTACCATTTCTTAAGTATTTCAATGCTAAGTAATGGGCAGATGCTAAGTCCATTACATGAATGTAATCCCTTATGCATGTCCCGTCATTTGTTGGATAATCTTCACCAAATATATAAATCTTATCTCTTAATCCTAACGGCACTTGAAGAATAAGTGGTATTAAATGTGTTTCTGGATTATGAGCCTCTCCAATAGTTCCATTTTCATGGGCTCCTGCAGCATTAAAATATCTTAGGGAAACATATTTAATGCCATAGGCTTGATCAAACCAATTCATCATTTTTTCCATAGTTAGCTTTGTTTCCCCATAGGGATTGGTAGGATTTGTCTCATCTTCTTCAAGTATTGGAATATTTTTAGGTTCCCCATATGTAGCCGCAGAAGAAGAAAATACGATCATATTCACATTGTTTTGCCTCATAACTTCTAAGAGGCACATCATCCCATAAACGTTATTATGATAGTATTCGTAGGGTTTTGCGATGCTCTCGCCAACTAAGGAGTTAGCTCCAAAATGAATAACAGCATCTATTTGGTTTTTCTTAAATACTTTATCTAACTCTACTTTATTTCTAACATCTACTTCATAAAAGTTATTAGTTTGAATAGATTTTTTATATCCAGTTTGTAAATTATCAACTACTATTATATCTTCTTTAATTTCTAGAAAGTATTTTACAGTATGAGAGCCAATATAACCTGCTCCACCAGTTATTAATATAGACATAATTTCCCCCTAGGATAAAATACAAAAAGGACTTGCCCATCTACCCCAGCAGACACGTAGATAGTGAGCGTATAAGTAACCGTCAAATAAAATACATTGATTCTTGAGCTATGGGAAATTATATATTTCCCTCTGAATTATCAACGAAGTAGTTTTAGTTACAAAGAATCCTAAACTAAAGAATACCCTATACATCAGGCCTAATTTTTCTTCTTATATCTTTTCCTTTTCCATATTTAATTGTTCCAAATTTGGATAGTTTTTTAGCAGATCTTTTCTAATAAAAATGAATTCCCTATTCTCAATTAAATTGTCCTTCCAAATCAAGTTGCCATGAACTGATTTCACAAGCGCATAATCATCCATATTAATTTCAGCGCCAAAAGTATATTTAGAGGAGTTATTAAGCAATACCTCGGGATATGCATTCTCTATGCACTTTTTTGTATGGGAGCCTTCCTTATCTATTTTATGCAATAGATAGCATTGATCATTTAACTGATAATTGAAATTATAAAATATATTTTTATCAAAATAGGCCAATGCAGGTATCCCCTCCAAGGAATTATAATCATAATATTTTTCACCCGTTGGATCTTCGATTTCACGCCAAGAAGCCAATATATTTAAATGATCTAATTTGTTATTTTTTATAAATGCTGCCGTTTCACGGCCCGTACCATAGTTAAGAGAAATATCATTGATTGATGCAGCGATTGTCCAATAGATCGATTTTCCGATTAATATAAAAACCAGCACATATGACGCTATGCGCAAATATTTTTTTGTGTGATCTCTTCTGATTAATTTTTGAATTATTATTGGCATTTCAATCACTTTTGGTTCTTCGTCAAAACAGCACCAGAATAAAAACATATAGAACATTGCTATGATACCAACGTGGTGAATCCAAAAATATACAATACCCCCAAAAATCCCAAACAATAAATATGGTACAATAAATAGTGCTCGTTTTTGATGCATTTTGGTAACTACAAATATAATAAAATGAATAATACAACTAATAAATATATAAGAAGTCAGCTGAAAATAACTTAATGTACTGTTGGAAAGCACAAGAGAACAAACTGCATCCGCCGGTGCCATAAAGAACATATAAAATAACATCACATCCGGGCTCTTTTGAACAGCAGTTGTTGCATATGTATCATGAAATGGATAGATACAATTCAGCAGCCAAATATTAAAAATAAATAGAATAAATAATGCATAAAATTGTCTGCTTTTCAAGAAGGATTTTATTTGATTCAAAGAGATCAATTTGCCAAAAATCTCACCTAGCCAAACGATTGCAATACCCCCAGCAATCAGCATGCCGTAAGCACTTGATCCACAAATCAGCGACAATGCGGCAATAAATCGGAAAGGTTTTTCATTTCGATCTTTATACATTAATGCGCTCAATACAAACCCAAGCATTAACAAGCTATAATTTCTGCTGATTACGCCATATTGATAAAAGAAAAAATAGGTAAAAGGAATGGTGCAGCGAATAAAGCGATGAAATGGCGCTTTGAAAATGAAAATTCCCATGGCTAATGTAACAAGTGTAAAGTTAACCGCTTTTATTCCAATTTCAAACGGAATGCCAGACTTTGCAAAAGGCATAAGAATGAAAAACCAGATAGGTGGATGCCCTTCGTAATGCGTGATGCTGCTTAATATCTCCCATATTGTTGCATCGCGAGCAATTAACCATGCCTGTGCCTCATCAAACCACGGCTCATGATAATACATAATGAATATGAGAGCACTGGTATAAAGGATTAATGTAATAATTTCAATTGTAAGAGTTGATTTTTTCATATTCTTTTCTATGCGGCTTACCTCACATGCTTAATTAGATTTTGTTTCATGATATTCTTCTTCTGTATTCACATTCCAAATGGAATCTTTGCTTGGTATTTTGTTACAATAACAATTAACTGCTTCGATGGCAGTCAGCATAGAATGATCCATATTATTATATCGGTGCTGACCGTTTCTTCCAATACAATATAGATTGTCTATTGAATTTAAATAATTTTTCACGGTGCCAAAGCTGTTATAACTTCCAAAATAAGCCGGATATGCTTTTTTTACTTTAATTATGGTAGAATCAAGTACATCCTCTTTATTAATGATTCCTATCTTTTGAAGCTCATCAATTGCATTCTTTATAAAATCTTCATTTTTCATATTCCATTTTTCGTCGCCCTCATTACAAAAATATTCAAGACCAATCCAAACTGTATCTTCTGGTCTTTCCACCAAATAAGGGGACCAATTATTAAATATCTGTATTCTGCCTAATTTAACGTCGCGCTCTTGGATATAGATCCAACAGTCAGGCACAATGTTCGAAATCGTTTTTAACTTTGTTTTATTTGTGATCAATAGTTTGTTGAGTAACAAGCCGACCGTAATGAAGTCCCTATATGGCAGTCTTGAGGCGACCTGCGAAACCTCCTGCGGTGGCACATCCCCCATTGCATTTACCAAATCTTTAATTGGCATTGAGGAAAAGAGTGTCTCTGCAGAATAGTTGACAATTTGGCCTTCCTTGCCTAAGGCCTGTAGCTTTACTGTATCACCGTTTGTAAAGCTTAGTTTATTGACAGAAGTTTGAAAGACTATTTCGCCACCCATCTTGGTTATCTCATCAGCCATTGCCTCCCAAAGCTGACCAGGGCCTAGCTTTGGATAGTAAAATTCCTCAATCAAGGAAGTTTCTCTTTTTGAGGATGATGTAAACGGTTTTATTAAAACAGACATTATAACTTTAAACAAAGAAAGCCCCTTTACACGCTGTGCACCCCAATCTGGAGCAATTTTTGAAGGATGTACACCCCATACTTTTTCAGTATAGCCCTCAAAAAACATCTCATAAAGCGGTTTGCCAAAACGATTAATATAAAAATCCTCAAGCGATTTTTCCTTGCGTTTGTGGATTATAGAAGCTATGTAGCCAATTCCTGCTTTCATAGTTCTAATAAAACCCATGTTCATAAATGTCTCTGCACTAAGAGAAATTGGATAGTTGAAAAATTTTCTCAAAAAGAATATTCTAGAAATCCTATTGCGCAGGAGAAAAACTTTATCCTCAGTTTCAGGATTTGGGCCACCAGGGCCCCAATTTAATTTTCTATTTAAAATGATATCATCCATAGAGGGTGAACCTTGTATCGGTGTCAGCTTTTCCCAAATGGCCATAACTTGTCCATTTTTAGTGAAAAACCTGTGCCCCCCTAAATCCATACGATTATTTCTATATATTGCAGTTCTCGAAATCCCACCAACATACTCTGATTCTTCAAGAATAATTGGTTTAATTGCTGTATTCTTTAATAATTGAAATGCGGTTGTAAGCCCTGCAGGCCCGGCGCCAATTATTATTACACGTTTATTTCTCATAAAAGATCACAACCTTAAACAATTTCTATTTAAATATTAAAATTTTCCTAATTCCGAAATTCCAAATCAAAACAACTGCTGATACGAGTATCTTAACAACCAAATAATTTATAGCAAATATCTGAATCCCAATATACATTCCAATCTCGGTTAATAGCAATCCAGCCACACCAATAAGTAAAAAGACAATAAAGGCACCGATCGTTTTACCTTTGTTTTGGGCCTTTGCACTATCAAAAACAAAATTCAAGGATAAAATATAGTTGTAAATCAAGCCGCCGATAAACCCTAATGCAGTTGAAATGTATACACCAATTTCGTCAAAATTATAAAACACGTAATTTTTAAATAGGTATAACAGCGATATGTCAATAGCAAACGCAGTTCCTCCGACTAAGATATAGCGGCTAAATTCTTGTAAAAGTTTATATTTTTTCACTTATTCTACTCCTGTTTAAGCTTAAATCACCTCAACTACTTGAATACATCAAGCTTTTCACTATTTGATACTACTTTCCGCAAAGTATTTTCATCTATTCAAACAAAAATTTTTAGTCTTTAAATCATTATCATTTGTTAAAAAACAAAATACCTGCAAAGCATAATGCCCAAGCAGGTTAGATGACAAAAAATATCTGCCTCCAGTAACCGGCTGTCATAACCTTGCGGTCTTAGACCCGTGGCTTTGCGTCCCCGCCTTTCGACGAGTTTGCCATTATTCAGGCTTTGTTCTTTTATAAAAATTTTAAATCGTCATAATTCTACCATAAATATTTATAGATTACCATATTAGTCGCTATCATAACTGATTCAACCTACATTCTTTGTTTGCAAACTAGGATCAATTTTGATGGTGCCATCACCAACCAATTTTATAAATAGATTTGCTATTTGTGGGTCAAATTGTGTTCCAATACTACGTTCTATCTCGCTGATCGCAGCACTAACACTTAAGCCGCTTCTATATGGACGGTTGGAAGTCATGGCATCAAATGAATCGGTTATCGAAAGGCATCTTGCGGCCAATGGTATATTTTCTCCTTTTAAACCCCTCGGATAGCCATTGCCATCCCATCTTTCATGGTGTCCGATCACGGCCGGGATTACATGATTTAGGGATGGCAAATGTTTAATAATGGTTATGGACATTTCTACATGTTTTTTAATAATATCATATTCTTCGGTGGTCAACCTGCCAGTCTTGGTAAGTATATTTTCTGGTATGCCTATTTTGCCAATGTCATGCAAAAGGGCTGCCTCTCTAATTATATCGATATGCGACTGGTCTAAGGCTAGTTTGCTGGCTAATATGGTTGCATATTCGGCAACTTTTTGAGAATGTCCAAAGGTATAATGATCCTTAGCATCAATAGCGGCTGTCAATGCATATATTGTCGAGGAATAAATAGAGTTGATAGGTTTGTCTTCATTTCTAGCCTTAGGTGTTTCTGAAGCAACAACCTTGGGAGTATAAATAACGGTTTGATTTTTCCCCTGGTTTTTTGCAGTATACATAGCTAAATCAGCCCGTTTTAATAATTCCTCGCTATTTGGAGCGGCATGGGGATAGGTGCAGACACCAATACTGGCTGTTAAAAACCGTTGTGTTACATCAATCGTGTTGAAAAAACTTCTCTGTATTTCCAATCTAATTTTTTCAGCCATCACAAAAGCCATCTGGGAATCATGATAGGGTAATATAATAGTAAATTCTTCACCACCATATCGGCAGACAATACCCTTTTGTCCCACTATTCTTGTCATTATGGAAGCAACCATTTCCAGCGCCCTATCCCCTTCAACATGACCATAAAGGTCGTTGTAGAGTTTAAATAAATCTAAATCAACCACCAAGAGGGAAAGTTCAGTTGAACCGGTTTTTCCCACTTGCTCAGATAGGGTTTTAAAGAAAAATCTGTGGTTATAAAGCTTGGTAAGATTATCGGTTATGGCTTCACTTTGGGAGCGAGCAAAGAGACGAGCGTTGTCAAAAGCAACTGCAGTAGAGACACCCAGATAAGTGAGTAAATCCAAATCTTCTAAGGTGTAGGCGGTATTTTTATTTTTTCTGGTTAGCATGAGCATACCGATCATATCGTTTCTGCTTTTAATGGGGATAATAACTTCAATATCATAATCATAAATAATACTTTTTTCTTTTTCCCACATCGATTTGAAAAAAGGCAGGGCATATAATTCTTCCCTTGAGAGACAGGTGTTATTGTTTATGAGCCATTTGACAATTGGATTGTCAAATGAAATCTTAATATCCGGCTTGTATAGTTGAGAAGACGTACGAAAAACATAATAATGTTCTTCTTCTTCATGCCGCATAAAAACAAGTATCTGTTTTGCATGAAGAGCAAGCTGAACAGAATCGATCAGCTCTCTGGCTATAGTATCCAAATCCAAGTTATTGGAAATACTGAGACTGAAATTCCTCAGCGCTTGACGCTGGGAATACTCTGCCTTATAAAAAAGCTTATCCACCAACTTACAAGATAAACGGTATAATGGTTGAAAAATAACGGCTACCAGAAGAGCGGAGAAGGTGGTAAAGTAGGGGATGATATTTCGATATATATTGCCTATATGTTTTTCAACAAAGAAAACACTATACACATATGCAATGGTGACAATAATCGCAAACACTGTGTAAACAATACCCTTGGTCATCATAAAACGCAATTCCAGCATGCGGTATTTGTAGATGGCAATTATTATAAGAATAGCATTAATGAAACAAGTCAAGATATCTACTGGGTATTTCCCTATAGACGGAAAAATATTGGTGGACGCACCGATGAACATTAATGCTATCCCAACAGCAATGAGATCGATCCGGCCGGGTGTAGTAATTCCATTACGAACGTCCATTTTAACTTTAATAAGGATTGAAGCAATTATTATGAACATGAAAACATATACCGGGATAGCCATTTTACCCATTGAATAGACAAATTCAACCGATGTATAATGCTGACTACCATTTGTAACTAAATTAGTGACCACACTAGCTTCAGTTATTACTAAACCAAACAGGTCAATTACTATTGCAACGACGGTTAAGAAGCCCCAGATAGCAGTGCGCAAAAAATTATGAGCATTGGTAAATATAGACACAAAATTATACAGAAGAAATGGAACCGTAAGCGTCCCCGCAATCATGGTCTTATTCCAAAACATGACTCCAGGATATAACTGCATTCTCATAAACAGTGTTGAGGCAGTCCATATAATTAAGGCTGCTAATACTAGCATAAACGATCGGATATATCTATCCTTCTGGGATATTGCAAAAAAAAGCATTAACAAACAATAGCTTGCTAAAGCAACTATTGGTACGGCCCAGAAGAATAATTGTAAGAAAGGCATTACAGCACCTCTTTTCCGGTACCGCCGCGAGCGATTTTTAAAACCTCTACAACATCGTGAGGAAGAGGATTCATCCTGCGGAGGCTCCGCCCGAATGAAGCATTATAGGTATGTATTGTACCTGCAGGAATAATTGATACTGTAAGTGGATCAATTCCAAGTAGAAATTTTAGATCTTTATAGTCAGCGTCAACATATCGGAAATATATCGAAAGGTGCTCATTAATAAGATCTTTGGTCATAGCACTCCGCATACCATCAGCACTGACCTCAACAAAGAGGTGTAAAAAAGCCCGCTTATACTCATCAAAATCCTTAATCGCAAACCATTCACCTATATTAAGTTTAGAAAGTTTTAAAGCCTCATTAATCGTTGTTTCTGAAATGCGGGTGAACCCAGCTATATCTATAATTGTGGGACCCCGGTCGATATAAGCAAACTGGGGTAGGCGAATTCCGTCTTCTTCATTACTTAGAGACAGGCATTTAAATATATCTCCCACCCGGTATCTGGCGAAAGCTCCACCTTTTAAGTTGGATATCACTAGTTCATATTCATTACCGGCGACTATTTCATCTAAAAGATAGGTATTGGGAACATATGATGGATCATTAAGATTGGCTTCCATCTCTGATTTGGGAATAAATTCATAAAAACAAACGTCCGGAAAAAATACTAAACCGTTTTTACTCCAGGTTTCAGTAGCAATGCAGGCAGGTTCGGTACCTCCAAACATCTCCAAAGGCTTAACTCCCCAGTAATGTTCTATTTTTCTTTTTAAGCTTGCCGAATCCGTACCAGCACAAATTAAGCCTTTAAGTGTCCAAACATCTTTGGGCATTATGGGAGTTTTCTTTTGTTTACTTTTTAACCAGGCGTTTATCAAACGGTAATTCATTTTCATAGAATTATTAAGAATATTAATTCCTTTACCAGAGGAACTTCCAGATGAGAAGCCTTCCCCCATTTTTACGATAACGCTGCTAAGACCGAAAAAAAGGTCTACACCTTTTTGCATTCCCATCTTAAAACCAATTTTATTTCTTTCCCCAAAGCCCATTTTCTCTGCCTCATGAGTTGGTGGAAGGAAGTTTATTGACAATTCATCGGAAATTACGTGGGGTACTAATCCAGTGATATAGGGTAATGGTGCCATACCATAAAGGAAATTATCTCCACTCCTTAAGGTGAAATGACCTTTTTGGTTACTAGTAGACAGAATCATGCAGGCCACTAAATTATTTTTGTAGCATCTAATCATGCTCTCGGTATAGGGAGCTACTTTTACTGGATTAATGCCGCCTTCCCATGTGGTTTCAATCCAAACCAGAGGCTTTGATGGGAGGGATGATTCCACTTTTTGCAATAATAAATCAGAGTAATCTTCATAGCTAGTAAGAGGAACCATACGTCGGTATTCATCAACTGTGGTTGGCTTTTTCCCTTTCATAATTCGTTTTCCGAGTTCACATTTAGAATAAATTTCTATCTGCTCAAGCATCAGACGATTTTGAATTTCCATGAATTCAGGAATTGATAGATCTAAAAAACCGCAATATTCCTGCCAGATTTGATCATATAGTTTGTTTTGAAGTTTTTGGTCTAAAGTCATCACAATTCCCTCATTATTTTAAGATTCTTTTATTATTAATGTAAAAGTTAGGTATTAAAAAAGGAACTTTAATTTTATAATGATCATATCCGGCAAGAGCTTTAGGGAAAAGCCAATTGTCTTGCACATAAACGTGTATAATATCCATTGCGGTCCAGGCAATGCCCGACCACATAATCATCATTTTGCCTGAAGCGAGGAAAAGGAAAAGATAGAAAAAGAAAAACCATATAACACCTGGATGGCGGCAAAGCGCATACATCCCTGTATCTACAACAGCATTCCCCTTCTCGAGCACTATGTAGGTTTTACTGAATGGTAATGCGAAAAATAAAGAATATAGCATAAGTAGAAGTGAAATAGAGGAAAGCAACCCAAAAAACATATGCAGTAAGATGGAAACCGCAAAAGTATTAGGGTCACTAAGCAATATACCCACAGTAGATACTACTAATAGTACACAACCAAGAGCAAAGCAAATATTAATGTATTTGTTAAAGAAAAAAATCTTATTCAGATCAAAAATATATAAAAAAATAAAGGCAATACAACCCAGGACTAAAAAAAACATAATATTAACACCAAATGTTACTTTCTATAATTCAACATATAAAATATTAAGTTGTTTAATAATTTACATAAATTGTGTTTTCATCTTATTTTTCTTGTATTCTAACCATTAATTCGGTATATACTTTCCAAATTCCTGCTTCAATGGATTAATTGAACATCCTTTTTATACATTTTTTTGGCTTTCTGTTTTACTATTACCGGATAAATGTGTAAGATGAATAGAGTACATAATAATAAAGTTAGGGATTGAGATACCCAATGCAAATACTAGTGGATGCGGATGCTTGTCCTGTGAAGGATATTATCATTAAGATAGCTAAACACTCTGATATTCCGGTTACCATGCTCATAGATACATCGCATGAACTGAAAGACGAATATTGTAAGATAATTACTGTTGATAGAGATAGGGATAGTGTAGATTTTGCCTTGATGAAGCTGCTAACCAGAGACGATATCGTGGTAACCCAGGACTTTGGACTGGCTGCGCTTGTCTTGGGTAAAGGCGCAACGGTTTTGAATCAGAACGGCCTTATCTATACGAACGATAATATTGATAAACTTCTCTTCGAACGCTTTCTTGGTCAGAAAGTTCGTCGAGGAGGCGGTAGGACGACAAATCCTAAGAAAAGAACCAAAGAGGATAATGAACGATTCGCTGCAGCTTTGTTAAGCCTTATCGATTACTAGATGCTTTGGTTCCTCTAGATCGGTTTGTTGCAGAGCTGAAATCGAATCATACAATGAATACCCCATGTATTACTTTAAAATAATCTTTTTCAGACTATTGACACCGGCAGAAAAAGGTAATATTATAAATTTAAAGGTAATTAAGTATCGAATTATCTAAGTTGGATTGTAGAATATGTAAAATTAAATATTTGGCAAACTTATCGAAAGGTAAGGACGCAAAGCTAAAGGGTCTAAGGGGATAACCTATGACCGCCAGCTGCAATTAAAATATGACATCTGTATTATAAGATGTGTATTAAACAAGCAGCTGGTGAAAACCGCTGCTTTTTCTATTGCAAAAAAATAGGATTTTTAAGTAGTATTTTGGTTGAACAACTTTGCTACAAGGAGAGCATCTTAATGCGAGAAATTATATATCCAGGGGTACTGATAGCCGGGGCTATTATTGGCTGGATACTTTTAAGAACTACTACGTGGCTTATTCGTAAAAGGGTTGATCCAGCACCGGAGCATTGGCTGATAAATGGGAAAAACGCTCCAATTATCTGGGCATTATTTACCGGTGCGGGGTGGTTGGGATTTGTACTTACATACGGAATCACCCTTAAAGCGATAGAATGTATTTTTGCTTTCTCAGTCTGCTTAGTTTTATCAGCGGTGGATATGCGTATTCGTAAAATTCCAAACGAGTTACTAATGGTAATCATGGTTGGGGCTATCGTATTTATACTTTGGGATAATTCATTGGCCAACATTAAGGATCATTTTTTGGGAATGGGGGTGGGGTTAGGCATTTTTTTGGCACCTTTTAAAATAGGAAGACAGGCGGGCGCGGGTGATATCAAATATGCCGCGACAATAGGTTTCTTTCTCGGATTATACAACGCAGTGGTGGCCTTTGTGGTTATGTCATTATTCTTTTTCTTATATACAGCAATACTTTTCATCACCAAAAAAGGGAATTTAAGGACTAAAACTGCTCTGGGGCCATATATGTCAGTAGGATTTATGGCGGCACTTATCCTATCTATAAAAATAGAAACGTTTCTGTAAGAACGTAATTTATGGGCCTAAAGTTAACAGTTTACTTGGGTGTTCAAAAATAAGATAAAAACCAAACAATTTAATTTGAAAGGGGAATTTGAAATGAAAATGAGACTAGGAGAATTTCTGAAATCTGAGGATGGACAAGGTATGGTGGAATACGGTTTAATCATTGGACTTATTTCTATAGCAGCTATTTCAGCCATAGTGTTACTGGGACCGAAACTTCTTGGCTACTTTGATGCGGCTAACGATGCAGTAACCCCAACTTAAACCTCAGAATAGTAAATAATTGCAGCATCCTACCATAATGGATGTGGTGCACCGCTTGAGAATGCAGTTTTTCAAGCGGTGCTATCCATTTAGGCAATTAAGTTAACTAATCGTCTAGATTTAACCAGAGAAGCGAGTAGCCTTTTCTGGTTAAATCTCCAATTACTCTAAAATATTGAATTACCTTAAAGATAAATCTAAACTTATTTTTTAGACATTTTCTTTCTTTAAGTCTAGTCATAAACTCTAAACAACAATATTAAGATACAAACATGAGATTAAGCTATGGGGAGGGCGGGTTTTGATTAGGTTTAAACGGATTTCGTCGCGGTTTTCGTTATCAAACGAAAAGGGGCAGGCCTTAGTCGAGCTTGCAATTACCTTGCCCATTCTTTTACTTATGATTTGTGCAATTATTGATTTCGGCTGGTTTCTTTCTAATCAACTAACCCTATCATATTGCAGCCGTGAAGGGGCTAGATATGGAATCGTGCATGCGAATGATACAGGTGCAGTGCAAGCCATCACTGATCGGGTTATAGCGGTTGCACCTGATTATATAAGCGATAAAATCACCGTTGCGGTAACCTTTTCCAATCCTACCTCGCGTCGTCTCGGGGATGTTACCGTGCATGTAGAGGCCGGTATTGTGGCCTTGACACCGGTAACGGGTGTTTTTGTACAGGGTGAAACTGTAACCCTGGTTTCCCAATGCGTGATGAAGGCGGAATGAATAAATGAAAAGGCTAACGGAAAGGCTTTTTAATTCTTTTAAAAACGATGCAGCGGGTTCAATAATTGTAATAGTGGCAATGTCTTTAACGGTAATTATGGTGCTTGCCGCATTTGTTCTAGACGTGGGTCTTGCCTATTTTA
>Ga0074193_1001392_pt1 | contig 29766 bp, 24 predicted proteins | sample EPASupsiteHSE605_FD_64523 | JGI IMG/M metagenome (GOLD analysis project Ga0074193, IMG submission 64523) | Bioremediated contaminated groundwater from EPA Superfund site, New Mexico - Sample HSE6-05 | ecosystem: Environmental > Aquatic > Deep subsurface > Groundwater > Contaminated ... | reverse complement strand
CACCAAGTCAGACTTTTATATTTCGTCTATTGCCGAAGAGGATTTCATTCCCTCCTTATCCCTCTAAATTGGATTACAAGTGTTCTATAAAATAATTGCCTTATTAAATCTTTTGTGGTCTATTTTAGGGAAATTGAAGGGGAAAAGCGCAAAACAACGATACAAATGACGGTAAATGTCGAAAGAACTCCGGCAGTTTATTCTTTATAAGTTAATTAAAAGATAAATTCGAAATACTTATAAAATACTATGGAAAAAAGATTATATAATTATAACGTAGGTTAAATAATTTTTATTATATATTTAAAAATTCATTCGGTAAACTTTATTCTGATTATATATCAAGCTTTTTTATTTAGAAAACTATAAGGTCCTACTTTATGTAGGTTGACGTAAAAAGTTTGGATATTTCTCATGATGATTTTTTTGAATATTTAATAAACACACATTAAATTTAAACTGGTTAACATGTGGTTCAACTCACAGGATACATATAAAACACTGAATCATTTTTCCGTTAAAGCTTAGTATGAGAAATGCTTGGATTATGTAAACCTCATAATTGAACACAATAATGGATCATCATCTCAAAGTTTATGTTTAGCTGCATTTCATGGTTCAATTTTAAAGGAACCAAATATATTTTTGATCAAATAAATAATTGTAGATTATTTCTTGTACTTAACATGTCTTCATCAATTTTGGTAAAAAGCCTCCGTTCATGAAAAAACTTGTAATTTTTGCATTTCTTGATTGGAAGTCTGCATTAACAAGAAGAATCCGGTTTTCATCAAAATCAATATTCGACATCTTAAGACTTCAACCATGAAATTGTATCACAAAGCTTGTGGCTAGTTACAAAATTTAGTGATTTTGAGTTTTACGTTCATCACTGGATTTTGTACTGAGTCGTTGGATAAGAATACACTATAATATTAGGTTTAATACAGTTGCCTGTTTTGCAGAAACTGTACATAATTTCCTTAATTTTATCTTAAAATGTAAATTAATTTCTAACAGATTCTTGTCTAACATCGTTAAAATATAGTTTGAAGTAGTCAATTTATGGAAAACTATTTTTTAAATTAAAATTATTAAACATATATATCAACAAGTTCATTTTTATTAAAATATCGCGTCATTCATGTTATATGTTATACTAACGGTCAACAATCTTACAAATAAGAAATTGGGTGAATTTTGTAGATTTGAAGAGAACAGTGAAAAACAATTGTTTTATATAATTATACAGAAAAATTTATAAACAGTTAACTAAAAGTAATTAATGGAGTTCAAATAAATGGATCGTGGAATGTCTATTTGAACTCCATGTGCCCGAAAGCAGGAACAAGATCATTTTGTGAGTATTTAAACTTATTTATCCTGCTTCTTGGGTAAAAATAATGAAGGAGTAAAATAAATGGGGATGAATAATAAACTTGGAACAACAAGCCTATTTATGGCAGCGATACTACTTGTGAGTATAGCGTGTATACCAGCCGTGAGAGGAATTCTTATGACTCTTTTCTTCCTTTTTTTCTTAACTGCGACTTATTCCACTAATTATTGTGATATACTCATCAACTGATAATTTCCCGGTCTCAACAATCGTCATCTTTTTAACCTCTCTTTTCCATATTCAGTGTTTTTAACCTCTCTTTTCCATATTCAGTGTTTTTAACCTATTTCTTTTCATATCCAGTTTCATCTTTATACATCTCATCATTTGTGATAACTTACATATTCTTCTGAGATGAAAATTCCAGTTAGTCCATAGAACTATTTTTGAAAAATTATTTCAAGTGGAATATGTGCTAAATCACTAAAGAGACTAAGCCTGAAGATGCTCAGTATAGGAATGAACTGAAGGTCCAGAAAACATTAATATCATTTATAAATAATTCTGAATATTTATAATAAGTGCTTTTGGAATTTATACAGTACTATTCAAAAAAGAAATCTTTTACGCTACTTGAATGAGAAAATGAATATTATTAAAAACTGACGATATAAAAAGAGAAATATAATAAAAACATTATATGATATCAGTAAATTTAAAAGAAGGCAAAAAGGTCCGATATATTATAAACACAAGAAGAAGCTAAATAATAATACGAAACTAATAAGACCATTTTATAACCGAATAACAGAACATAGGTCTAAAAACACTAAGGGGAATTCACTTTGGAATGTAAAAATGTTATTCAGGATGCCACATGCAGGATAAAAGCCATGAAAGGCGTGGAAGATACGTATATTTTGAGTGACGAGGACAAAGAGAAAATCCTTGAACTTGAAAAAAAGGCCGAAGGAGCAGTCCTGATGGGGCTTGGTGTCGGGGATAATCAGGGAATAAAGGAAGTCTTCAAACGCCAGGTGATCATAGCCTTTACAACTAATATGAACTATGTCTGGCCTGAAGGGCCCAATGTAGTGCTTATGCAGTATGGAGAAAAGGTAGGTGAGGATGTTTATGATCCCGAGAAACTTGAGGAGTGTAAAAAGTGCAATAACATGCTGGTTATGGGAAACTTCGTAATATATAAGAACTCCGTACCTAAGCCAAAGGATGCAAAGAAGGAACCCATAACTGTAGTACTTCCACCACAGAAATGCCAGGATGTAGAATGTGTAGAAGGTGTAACAAATGCTGTACTTGCATCTCCCTCCACTCCCTCAGATGAGTATCTAAGGTCTACAATGGGTCTCAAACCGGCAGTAGGACTCGGAACTTTTATTATCGGGTTTGATCTCTGTTAAGCAACCGGTCTGTAAAAATCTATTCTGTAAAAATCTATTAGATAATAAATGAGATCGGCTCTGTATAGTAAATGTTGAGCTGTCATTTTACCTGTAGTAAATATATAACTCATCCAAAATCAATTCACTACTGCATAAATATGAGTTTTCAAACTCACGTAATGATCCTGAGTTCTTGATTGATTATCCATAGTTTGATTTGATAAATCATTTTGAGCTTTGGGATCAGCTCAAACACTATCAATAAGATCAAACTAAGTGGCTTTTTTAAAACCAGAAAATACTTTTTGAAATTCTCAAAATTGATTTTTTTATTTTAAACTGTCATATGAATAAAAAGCCGGAATCTCTAAACCGGAAAGATGGAACTTGGGATGGAAGAAGATACTTATAACAAGGCCTGCAGGGAAATTCTTGAAAAAGTACTTGCTGGCGAGATCGAAAACGAAAATCAGTTAAATAAGGCAAAAAAAGACTTCAGTAAACACTATCATCTGGCCAGCCTACCCAGAAACGGAGACATCATAACTCAGGGATCAAACGAAGAGAAGGCATTAATTAAGGAATTTTTGAGACGAAAACCTGTAAGAACGATTTCCGGAGTTGCGGTAATTGCTGTAATGACCTCCCCGGCTCCATGCCCGCACGGAGTTTGTCTTCCCTGTCCGGGAGGACCAAATTCCACTTTCAAGTCACCTCAGAGTTATATGGGAAGAGAGCCTGCAGCTATGCGGGCGATCCAGCATGGGTTTGACCCTTATTCCCAGGTAGAATCCAGGCTTTCCCAGCTTAAAGAAATCGGTCACGATGTAGATAAAGTGGAACTAATTGTTATGGGAGGTACGTTTTCTGCACGCAGTCTCGATTATCAGGAGTGGTTTATCAAACGCTGCCTTGAGGCAATGAACGATTTCACAGGTAGGGAGTGGAGAGAAAATGCCTGGAAAATCGGGAAATCTTTACCTTATATTCCTCTTGAGGAGGTACAGAAAGCCAATGAAAAAGCTGAGATTCGCAATGTAGGAATCACATTTGAAACGCGTCCGGACTGGGCGGGAGAGAAACATGTGGATGAATTCCTTAGACTTGGAGGAACTAAGGTAGAGCTCGGAGTTCAGAGTGTTTATGATTTTGTACTCACCCGTATGCAGAGAGGGCATGGCGTTGCGGAAATTGTCAGGGCTAACCAAATATTAAGAGACAGTGCATTCAAGGTTGGATTTCATATGATGCCTCATCTTCCTGGCTCAGATTCGAAATTGGACCTCAAAGGTTTCAAAAAGCTCTTTGAAGATCCTCGCTTCAGGCCCGATTATCTCAAAATTTATCCTACTCTTGTAACTGAAGGAACTCCTCTTTACAGGCTTTGGGAAGCAGGAGATTATAAAGCTCTTTCTGACGAAGAAGCTGCTGAACTAATTGCGGATATAAAAGAGATTCTGCCTAAATGGGTAAGACTCCAGCGTATCCAGCGAGATATTCCAGCTTACCAGATCATTGCCGGGGTCCGAAAGAGTAATCTCAGGCAGCTTGCAGAAGAAAAGTTGAGAGAAAATGGAGGGAAGTGTCATTGTATCCGCTGCAGGGAAGTAGGACATACTGGCCTGAAAGGGAGAAATATAAATCTAAATGATGTTGAACTGACTGTAGAAAATTATGAAGCTTGTGGAGGTACAGAGTATTTCATTGCATTTGAAGACCTTGTCTCAGATGTCCTTATCGGATTTACCCGTTTGCGATTTCCTGCTGCCCCTCACCGTCCTGAACTGCAGGATGCAGCCCTGATAAGAGAACTGCACGTTTACGGTTCCATGGTACCTGTAGGAAAAGAAGCAAAGCAAAAGGAATGGCAGCATAGAGGATATGGAAAGGAACTTCTGGAATATGCAGAGAAGATAGCACGTGAAAACGGGTACCGGAAACTTTCCATTATTAGTGGGATAGGAGCTAGAGAATACTATCGAAAATTCGGGTATGTCCTTGATGACGTATATATGTCAAAGGTTTTGAAAGACTAAGACCTGTAACTCAAGAGAAGTCACTAACTTTAACCCTGTCACTAATTTGACTTTAAATTCTGAAGCTAGTGCTTCGATTCCAAAATTAATTCCTTATTTCTTGGAAAAATCTAGGATCTTCGGATCTATTAAAAAGTTAAGTTTTATGAACCTACTTCGGAATCGCAGTACTAGTATTATTATTATTATTGATATACACCTAAAATTAGGCTTGGGGTCACTAACTTCAAGCTTTAGTAAACTGTCAAAATCCAGGGTATAAGAGAAAGTTTCAGATAATAACTTAATTCTTTGAGCTGAAAAGTAAATTCCCATAAATAAATTTTCGGTTAAAAGATTTTTTATAAAAACGTGATTATACGTAAAAGAATTTGCGGAAAAATATTAAATAATATGGTATAGTATCGTACATCTGTTTTTAATATACAAAACCTTGTAATGTAAAACCAGAAAAATCAATAAGAGTAAAAGCTTTATCCTACTAAACTACTTTTCAAAATTTCCAGAAGAAATTAAGTTTAAAGAAAAAAGGCACTGAATTTGACAGATTATAGCAGATGGAAAGAGAAAAAAAGTCAGTTTTTTCCATGTCTAACTTTATAAAATAAAATTTAATAATTAAAAAGAAGATTAAAAACGTTAGTAAAAAATTAAATACTATACGTCCGTAACATAGGAAAAACCTTAAGTTTAAATGTTAGGTTTTGAAAAACGATTTGTAAACTCTAGTATTTCAAAGAGTTTTTAAAATAAAACTAACTGAAATTTAGAACTAGTGGATTCAAAATTAAAAAACAAATAATCGATTAATAAACCCTAAAATATCCCTAAAGAAACCCTAAAAGGCTCTAAAACACCTTAAGGTACCTGGAAATAAACGGTGATAAAAATGAAAATTAGAGTTGTAAGTTCAAAAGAAGAAATAGACACTTTAAAACTTGATGAGGAAATTATCCACCTTGCATTCAGACCATCCAACAAGGATATTTTTAAACTCATCCTGAAGTGTCCAGAAGTGAAAGCGATCCACATCCCAAGCTCATACAAGAAAACAATTTCCAGTTCTGCACAGATGTACCTTTCCATGCAGAATATTGCTTTACTTGAGGGTGATGTGTGGGGTCATAGAAAAGATATTAATGAGTACTCGGAAATCTCCCAGCGTGTTTTTGACCGCATACAGGAACTAAAGAAAGAAGGACTTTCCGACGAAGATACTGTTGAGAAACTCGTAAGAGAGACAAGACTCAGCCCAGACTTTGTAAGTTTTATTATTTCTAACTAAAACACCACATAAGCCGGTCAGATCCTGATCGGCATCTATTTTTTATAATTTATTGCTTAAAATAGACGCGGTGATAAAACGATTATTCTGTTCAAACCTTTTTGACTTTTGAGTAGGCTTTTCTGAAACTTCTCTGAAATGAATTTTTCGTACTTTTCTGCCACTCCAAAATAATCGAATCTGGAATTTCTTCTATAAAGCTCTAGATAAAAACCCGGATACAATTGATAACAGTTAGTTTGGCAGTTTTATAGAATTAACGTTATAGTTTTAATACCGGATATTGGTTAAGATAATAGGCTTAATTTTAGGTGATCAAAGCAGTTTCAAATTAATGATATCCAGTTTACTTATTAAGGAACTTAATAAATACTCAGTTTACTTATTCAGAAATTTAACAAATGCCCAGTTTACTTATTCAGAAATTTAATAGATGTCAAGTTTACTTATTAAGGAACTTTATCCAAGCTGACATATCTGTTCCTGTTCACTTAAGTAAAAAGAATTGCTTTCTGAGTAAAAAGCTTAAGTAAAATAGCGAGAAGATTTAACAGGATTTCATGACCGAGTTTGAACACATGCTTGTAAACTCATTTAATGCATACATTGAAGAAAACAGAATAAGAGCTATTTCCTACAGGCTTAAGCAACATAGATTTACTCCGCAGTTTCTTGATGTGCTTGTGGACTCTCTTAACCCAGATCTATACTTGGGAATTGAATGCAAAAGCATCTCAGTGGAGAAAGGAGCAAACGCACTTTACTTCTCTCAGCATTTTACAGTGGATAAAAATGGAACTCATCAGATAGAAAGAATTTCAAGCTATCTGAACAAATCAGGAAGACGTGGCTTTCTTGCAGTGGAGCTTCGCCTGGGACCCGGGCATGGCAGGGAAGCATATATGATTCCCTGGAATGATCTCGAAAAAAAATATTTTGCTCAGGATCTCAAACTTACGTTACAGGAGATACGGAATTTTCCTGAAATCAAAAGAGAAGGAAAAGGTTATAGGGTTGATCCGAGGGAATGGGAAAGAAAATAAAGTCGGAAAAAGTGCTTAAACTGAGGCAAGTAGAAAACCGTGGAGAGAATAATGTCTGAGACAATGAAAACACTTTATAAAGAGGCGGCAAAGTGTGCCGAAGAGATTAAAAAGCATAAATCAGTCCATGTTGTGTCCCATATTGATGCTGATGGATTGACATCTGCAGGAATTATCTGCACTGCCCTTGAACGTGGTAATTTTGAATATACAACACGTTTCGTCAAGCAGCTTGATGAGAAAGCTCTTGATACTATCGCAGACGAAAACCATAATATTGTCATTTTTACTGATCTGGGAAGCGGAATGTGCGAACAAATAGAATCCCGTGGAATTCATGCAGTAATCTCAGACCATCACCAGCCTCAGGGAAGCTATCAGTTTCATCTGAATCCTCACCTTTTTGGAGCAAATGGTTCATATGAGTTGAGCGGCTCGGGAAGTACTTATCTGCTGGCTTCGGCTCTTGGAAAAAATCCGGATCTTTCCTCGCTGGCTATAGTAGGAGCAGTTGGGGATATGCAGCATCTTAAAATGGGGCAGCTTGTCGGGATCAATAGGGAAATTTTGGAAGAAGGAGTTAAAGAAGGAGCTCTTCAGTTCAAAAAAGACCTGACTCTATTTGGAAAGCAAACTCGCCCAATTTATAAATTGATACAATATTCCTCGGACCCTTATCTTCCCGGGCTTACAGGGAATGAAGAGGCTTGCATTGAGTTTCTTCACTCTCTTAACATTTGCCTTAACCAGGATGAAAGTTGGAGGCGCTGGATTGATCTTGAGACCCCGGAAAAGCAGAAAGTTGTCTCAGGACTCATCCAGTACTGCCTGAAATCAGGTATACCTTCGTACAAAATCGAACGACTGATAGGTGAGGTTTATGTACTTCTGGAAGAAAAAGAAGGTACGGAAATGAGAGATGCTTCAGAGTTTTCTACCCTTCTTAATGCCACTGCTCGTTACGACCATGCTGAGATAGGACTTGCAGTCTGCATGGGAGATAGAGAGAAAGCTTATGAAGATGCCCGTAAATTGCTTGCCGAACATAGACAGAACCTTGTTAACGGGCTCATGTATGTTAAAGAAAAAGGAGTCGTTCAGCTTGAAAATATCCAATACTTTGATGCAGGCTCGGAAATAAAAGAAACTATAGTGGGAATTATTGCAGGCATGAGTTCTACTTTAGTTGAAAATAGAAATCTTCCCATTATTGCTTTTGCAAAAGCCGACGGAGGGATTAAAGTATCGGCTAGAGGAACACAGGATCTTATTCGCAGGGGAGTTAACCTTTCAGAAGCAATGTCAATGATCTCGGCTGAAGTTGGGGGTGCAGGCGGTGGACACGATATTGCGGCAGGAGCAACTATTCCTAATGATAAAAAGGAAGAATTCGCAAGAAAACTGGATCTATTTATCGGAGAACAAATGCGAAGAAAGGCACATTCTAAGTAAAAGAGCCAGCTTTCGGAAGTATATTCCGAGAAACTGAACTGAGTAGTAAGTAAAGGCTTAATAAAAACAAAGAAATTTTAGAATATGATTCTTTGAGCATTAAACCAGATCTTCAATCCTGCTCATTTCTTTGAACGAAATTAGCTTTGACATTGCACTGGTGTCTATGGAAATCCCATATTCCTGTACTACAGCCATGGGATTTGTTCCTCCGATGACGACTATTCCAAGATGATCTCTCTCTATAGGAACATCCAGAACCCTTGTGTTTGGTTCACCAACTTCCAAAATACCACTGAAGCCTGCATCCAGAAGGTCAGAAAGGCAGCTTTCAATTTCATCTCTTGCAACCATAGGAGCTTCCCTGAGATTTGCAAGAACCTTGCCTGAGCCTGTCCTGAGCATTTCAGACACAGAAGTAATGCCCTGTGACATCAGGATTTCAAGAGGATCTACGGTCGTACTTACATAAGTCAGCACATCAGTGAAACGCACAGGAATTCCATTGCGAATCTGGACAACTCCTCCAAGTTTAGGGTTTACAGGGATTCCTGCCTTGAGAAGTACGCCATCAATTGTAATGCTGCATACGGTCCCGATACCTACCTTTCCCTTTTCGACAGTCAGGTCTCCAATGGATTCTCCCTCAGAGACTATCTTAACATAGGGAGTCACAGAAAGTCCGCTTGAGATTACCATTTTAAAGATCCCAAGCACGTCGTCCAGATCTTTTTTATCAATTAGTGAAAGATTAAGAATAATATCTCCATCCATTTTCTTAGGATCAAACGTAGTCCTGTACATAAGATCCTTTATCCTGGACGCTGTAAATTGAATACGGTATCCATTTTTTTGCATTTTGAACCTCCAGTAATTGAAGGTATTTATACTTATTATAATTATGTGTTATGTATTATGTATTAGTTATGTACTAATAACCATACATATATGCTTCAGGCCTTGTCACTTACTTTTGTGCTTTCACCTATCTTATAATCGGGCTTACTATAGGGCAGGAAATAAGAGTAGAAGTTCTCTGAAAACACGAATCTGAAAGAAATAATAGAAATAGCCTGCTTAGGCTGGAAAGTAACACGTATCTCAGAGCACTCCTGTTAAGAATCCTGTAAAATCCTGTGGAGCCGTTAAAAATCTCAGTTTCTCAGTTTTATGTGCAAGCTCATACATATTTTCTCCGTATTCAAGCCCTAGCTCATCGTATGAAACGGGTTTAAGGTGTCGGATAGGTGGTATATTCCTGTAAAGAGGATTTTTGACAAAGCCATCTTTAAGCAGAAAGTAAGAAGCTCCAGAAAGCCTTTTTATAGGTTCATAAACCGAGGAAAAGTCGCGACAAACCCAGTTTGCCATTTCGAGAGTTTTATCGGAAGCGTTTATAGTCACATGCCCATATCCAGGAGGAACAATTACTAAATCCCCTTTTTCTGCTTTTATGGCTACAACGTCCAGAACAAAATCTTCCTCTCCACTTTTTACCTTTTGTAGAAGATAAGTAGCAGAACCTTCAAGTACCTGATAAATTTCAGGATAGTTGACGTTTGTTCCTGGAACACGCGGATGGTAATGACCTACAGTTTTAACATATTCAGATCCAAGCATTGCGGGAGGAATTACAGTAATATCATACCTCAGGTGCTGAGCTTTGATTGCTTCAAGTTCAGAGTCATTTTTTGCAAGGTCCCTGAACATATAGTACACATCTCGATTTCGTACCTCTGTTTCTTCAAACCACTCCTTATCAAATACTATATCTTCCATATCATGGAGTTTTCGGACGTCTGCTATAGTGACTTTATCCCCGAACTTCATTGTAACTTCCATCGAGTTCCCTTTCCTATCAGAGCATATAGATGATATTCAGATTACAAACAAGAACTTGCTATAAAGGAGCCAATATATTACCAGAGTTGACTATCAGAAACAGCAATATAAGTATAATAAAGTAACTGACGGAATATTATTGCAGCCTGATTTTTTACCTCTTGTTCTTCGGAACCTGAAAGATTATATCTCTCAGGCATTCAGAGCTTTTTCAACCATTTTAGGGTAGGTAAGCTCTATAATAGTTTTCAGATTAACTGTATCTTCTCTGTTGTACTTAATAAGTATATCCAGGGCTTCACAATCTCCTTTTTCATACTTTTTCCAGAGCCTCACGGCATCAAAACCTGTTATACCCTCGGTATCATCGCTTCGGGTGATCCCGAGTAGTTTTTCAATGTTTTTTAAACCTCCGTTATACCCTATTCGCCTTAAGGGGTACATAAGGTCTATATGGAGTTGATTGAACTCTATTTCGGGAAATTCGGATTTTATGAAAGGTAAATCAAAACGGGCACCATTGAAGGATACAAGTAGCCTGTATTTTGAGAACTCTTCTACAATGTCATCAAGGTTAATATCTCTTATATACGTTTTTGATTCTTTTCCATCATAGATTCCTACAATAGTTATTTTATCCTGAGACTTGGAAAGTCCTGTTGTTTCGATATCTACAAATGCGGCAGAATCGGAAAATAAGGAATATGCTCTCCAGTGTTCTGCAGAGGGAAGGCATTGTGAAAAAAAACAATAATCTTTTGCTGCAAGGTGTTCAGAAGATTTCCTCACCTCTTCGCAAATTTTGGCTTTTCGTGATGAAGGTATAGAGAGTCGGTCTTCCATCTCAAGAAATTCTTTCCAGGTATGTATGCCTTGAGACCAGATTTTTCGTTCAAGGCCTTTCCCTACACCTGGAATATGAATGTATGTATTATTCAGCATGTTTCCCCTCAACATTTGGGGGTAATATTTAATAAAAATACTGCATGAAAGCTGAAAAGTATTCAAAAGAGAAAAACAGCAAATTCAAGAACTAGATATAGTATAAGTGCGAACACAAATAGATATAATAATAGTAGCTGACCGATGATAGAGAGTCATAGCTGACCGATGATAAAGAGTTATGTTACAGGATAAATTTTTAAAGCTGAAAATTCCAAAACTATTCAAAATAAATTACTTAACACAGGTGTGTATTTAATGGCTAAAATTTCCGTGATTGGTGCAGGAAACGTAGGGGCAACTACAGTCCAGCGGCTAGCTGAACTTGAACTTGGCGAAATTGTCATGACGGATATTGTAGAAGGGCTCCCTCAAGGAAAAGTCCTCGATCTTATACAGGCAGGAGCAATAAAAGGTTATGACACGTCAATAATTGGGACCAATAATTATGCAGATATCGCAGACTCTGATCTTGTTATTATTACAGCAGGAATTGCAAGAAAACCCGGAATGACTCGGGAAGATCTAATTAAAACAAATTCTAAAATAATAACAGAAGTTTCCATAAATATTGCAAAGTATGCTCCAGAATCTATAGTAATTAATGTTACAAATCCGCTTGACATTATAACCTACATAGCTATGAAATCAACAGGATTTGATACAAAGAAAGTATTCGGAATGAGTGGAGTTCTGGATTCTGGACGTTTTGCAAGTTTTATTGCAGAAGAATTGAAGTGCTCGAAAAAAGATGTACAGACAATGGTTATAGGAGGTCATGGAGATCTAATGGTACCTCTTCCTCAATATACAACAGTATCAGGAGTTCCGCTCACGGACTTGCTTCCAGAGGATCGAATTGCCAGGCTGGTAGAAAGGACAGTAAATGGAGGAGCCGAGATTGTGGAGCTTCTTAAGCAGGGCAGTGCTTTTTATGCTCCGTCGGCAGCTATTGTCTCTATGGTGGAAGCCGTGATTAAAAACTCAAAGAGAATTCTACCTGCCTCAGCTTACCTTGAAGGACAGTATGGACAGGAAGGTATTTACTTCGGTGTGCCCGTAAAGCTTGGAGCAACCGGAGTCGAAGAAATTCTTGAACTCAAGCTCGATGAAAATCAGTACGAGCTCCTCAGGAAATCCTCAGAAACTATTCGAAATGTGATTTCACAGCTGAAAGTATAAAGAAATAAATCAGACTAGAGAGAAACTGAGAAAAGAGGATTAAATTAGAATAAAAGAAAGGTTTTATAAAAGACTAAAGAGTTCTGCCCACAGGTAATTCAAAATCTACCTGTTATTTATCTGTGAGCCAGAAAGACTCTTAAAAAATATTATTCTTATTCTGGACAGTTACGGGAGAAATGTAAATAAGCGTATCCTTCGAATAAACAAAAGCAAGAGCAGTTTAACTCATTTTGAACTTCCTCTTCTTAATTAAAATGCTGGATAACAAACTTAACAAAGCAAGACCACTTCTGTCTCTCACTAATTTAAATAAGAGGATCTATTATAATAATGACTGGATTCCAGTCTACTGAAAATGCTAGATAAAACTGGCAATCACATAAAACTGGCAAAACTGTAAGATATATAAGTATGTTTTTCATATAAGGTTAGGAGAAAGATTTAAATTAATTTACAAAGCAGGGATATAATGCGCGCAGAACTTACATCACTTTTTGGTTTAAACGTATACACAAACGCTGGCGTTTATGTAGGAAAGTTGCAGGATCTAGTAATTGATATAGAAGATCAGAAAATTACCGGGCTTGCTATCTCGGATATTAATAGGGAACTTTTTGACCTGACTAGCAGGGGCGTAATTATTCCTTACCGATGGGTTATAACGGCAGCAGATATCATAATTGTGAGAGACGTTATCCAGAGATACAAAAAACGAAAAGAAGATTAAGTTAATCTGAAAAGTATATGAAAGACCGGGAAATTTATGCTGAGATGCGCTGTATCCCTCCTGTGGTTGTGCGCGCGGACGGCAGGAATTTTAAAAACACACTTAGGGGTCTGGGCTTTGGAAAACCCTATGATCAAACTTTCGCCAGGGCAATGGCGGATACTGCTGAGCTCTTTATAAAGAAAAGTGGTTTAAGCCCTCTCTTTGCCTACACTTTTTCGGATGAAGTTAGTTTTCTATTTATGGAACTTCCCTTTGAGGGGCGAGTGGAAAAAATTGATTCTGTCACGGCAAGCTTTCTGGGAAGTGCACTTACGATAAATTTGGAGCTTGAAATACCTGTGGCTTTTGATTCCAGGGTAGTAGTTCTTCAAAAAGAGGATATTCCTGTGTATTTTCACTGGAGACAGCTTGAAGCCTGGCGTAATTTTGTGGCAGCCTGGGGATATTATACTCTGAGACATGAGGGAATCGATAAAATTAAGGCTTCGAAATATCTCATAGGAAAAAAAGAGTGGGAAGTCCATGAAATGCTTTTTAAGAGAGGAATAAATCTCGCAACGCTTCCTGCCTGGCAGAGGAGAGGAGTCATTATTTCAAAAGAAAAATACGAAATCTCGGGCTTTAATCCTGTACTTGAGAAAGAGACAAAATCTCTGCGCAGAAGGGTCATTCAAAACTGGGAAATCCCGAACTTTAAATCCGAAGAAGGTATGGCATTTTTACAGAAACTTATTAATATGAATTAAGGGTTTGAGAATAAGAAAATAAAAGGAATGTAGAGGCAATGGACAGACTCGAACTTATAAAAAGAAATGTTCAGGAAATCGTAACTGAAGGAGAACTTGAAGAGCTTCTTAATAACAAAGAAACTCCACGTGCCTACGTCGGATACGAGCCAAGCGGAAAAATCCATATGGGGCACGTTCTCACAGTAAATAAATTAATTGATCTTCAAAAAGCCGGATTCGAAATTACTGTCCTGCTTGCGGACGTGCATGCTTATCTCAATCGAAAAGGCACTCTTGAAGAAGTCCGAAAGATTGCAGACTATAACAAGCGCTGCTTTATTGCCCTCGGACTTGACAAAGAAAAAACTAATTTCGTTTATGGGTCTGATTATCAGCTTGGAGCAGAGTACATGTTAAATGTTCTCAAACTTTCAAGGGTAGTGACTCTGAATAGGGCTCGCAGGAGCATGGATGAAGTCGGCCGTGCTATGGATGACCCAACCGTTTCTCAGATGGTATATCCACTGATGCAGGCTATTGATATCGCTATGCTAGGAGTTGATGTCGCAGTTGGAGGTATTGATCAGAGAAAAATTCATATGCTTGCCCGTGAAAACCTAAAGAGTCTTGGATTCGAAACCCCAATCTGCATTCATACCCCAATTCTCCTGGGATTAGATGGAACCAAGATGGCTTCATCAAAGGAGAATTTCATTTCGGTAGATGACACTGAGGAAGAAATCTACAGAAAACTTAAGAAAGCTTACTGCAAGATTGGAGACACGGAAGAGAACCCAGTTCTTGCTCTTTTCCGCTACCATATATTTCCTAGATACGAAACTGTTGTCATAGAGAGACCTGAGAAATTCGGTGGAAATATAACATATACGAGCTACGAAGAAATGGAGAATGCTTTTGTAGCAGAAAGTGTTCATCCGATGGATCTGAAAAATTCAGCCGCAAAGTACATAAATGATATTCTGGATCCCGTCAGAAAAGTTCTGCTTTAAATTATGGAATGGCCGGGCTCTTCTCGGCCACTTCATAGAAAAATATAAGTATAGGATCTTTGTCCAAAATATAAGATCCAGGTTCATGTAAAATTTATTGCTTAAAATAAGGGATTTATTTTAGAAATAAAGGAAGCCTCTGGATAAAACGTTATATAGCTATAAATCATAGAATATTTGAAGGGTCGTCTAGCTATTCAGGGTGCTTTTATGAAATATATTTACCAGGACTCTACAGAACTGCCTGTACAGCGGGATTTCACTGAGGATCTGAGAACTTTTTTAGATATAACTTCCCAAGTAATCCCTCTGGAAAACTCTATAATAGAGATAAAGTGCAAACAGAAAGAAGCGCTTCATGAATTGAAGAGTAGAATAGAAGGAATGAATAATTTTGAAAAGAAGCTTGAGACTTTACTTAGAAAATTAGTTAATGAAATTGATGTAGAGGACGTTATACCCTGTACTAACGCAATCCTGCAAACTTGCAGTGAGAATCTTGGGAAGAGAAGGGAAATCCTGAAGGCCGAGTATATAAACATAGAAAACGGGACTCCTGATGAATATAAAAAAATTGAAGAAAGAATACTTGATGTTCTTAGCAGGTTCTTAATTGCAGGAGTTTACGGAGCTGAAAAAAGATTTGAGCTTTCCAGTAACACAAATGACATTTCAGGCGAGATGGAAGGTTGGGTCTCAGGTTTGCAGTATCGTTACACGCTCACTTTTACAGAAGAAAACCTTACAGTGGAAAAACTACTTGGGAGCTTAAGCCTGCCAGGATGGGCGCGGGCAGGCATCCTGAGAAAAGAAGAAAAAATAAAAATGCATAACCTTTCTGACTTCCTCATAACTTTCCTTGAATATGACACCCAAAAAAATGTACGCATATCCCTGGAAAACAAAAAAGCAAACCGAAAATTCAGGATAGAAGGCGGAGATCACAGGTATTTTGTATATGAAGACGATAAGGAGATCACCTCGGATAAAGAGCTTGGGGATTTCATTGATATGGAAAACCTGGCAAGAATCCCTGAAAAAATTCAGGCTTATTTTAGGACAAGTGTTAGCACTTATAACCTTTCAAAAATTTTTCTTGACGAGGAGGATGCCGTTTCCACCAATCAGATCTTCGATTGCCTGAAAGTTATTGCCGAGCAGTATGGAGTAATTGTTCAGGAGTGCCTGGCTAAAGGTCATAATAAAGAAGAGATAACCATCAAAATGGAAGAAGCTGATGGCACACGGACTGAAAAATACATAACAAAGACCGAAATCTATGCCCAACTGGCAGAGGTCGGAAGTGAAGGTATTGAGATTGCCGGAATACTTGGTGTTGACAGCAGAACTCAAATCAAAGACAAGAAATACCTTATTGTTTAAATTGTCTAAACTTTTCTTGCATTTTACTTTTGAAGATTTATTTATTATTCTAAGACTCTGGTAAAATTTCGAAATTTGTGTCATAATTTTTATTTTATTTCTTTTATGTATTCTTTTTACTATATTTTGCTTTATTTTGCTTTATCTGATAATGCTTTTCCAATTATTCTACTTCTTTTTATCACTTTACCTTGCGAGTTTTAACATTTCTAGATATTTTATTCAAACACATTAAAAAATAAATAAAAAGGACATAAATGTTAATAGATAATAATTAACTCATAAATAGAGAACATGAAAACTATAAATAAAAATCTATACATGAAAAAAATAGAAATCTAATTATAGGGAACTAACGTAGGGAGATAGAACATAGTCATCTTACTTCAAGAATAAATTGCAATATATAAAAGATAATTAGATAAAATTTTACGTGTAATTATATAGCAATTATAGGGAAAACATAAATTAAAATGCCTGGACTTTGGGAAAAATATTGAAAGCTTAGACAATAAGGAATTTATGTAAAGCAAAAATGTCCTTGAATTTGACTACCACATTATATTGGGACACTCACTGAATATAAAAATAAAAATTTTTATTTCTACGAACTGTATGATTACAAATCAATAAGCTACTGACGTATCGGAAATTTCGGTTTACGGATGTAGGGGTAGAGGCCTATGAAAATGAAAGCCGATTTTTTAAGTTCTGTAATTTCTGTATTATTAATTATGCTAATAATTTCTGGGATGATCCCAGGTATGGCATATGCTGCAGATAATAATGAAACAGACCCTGTAGATTCAACCAGTGATTTAATAATAGAGAGTATTTCGTGTAATCCAGAGAATCCAGAACCCGGAGAAGCTGCAACCATTGAAATAGCAATAGTAAACCAGGGGACTGCAGTCTCAGAGAAAACAGAGGCAGTGTGCAAAATAGGAAATGAAGATTCGAAAGATATACCAATACAAGCGATAGAGCCGGAGAATACTTTGTTAGTTTCATTTGACTGGACTCCGGAAAAAGAGGGCACAGTGAAAATAACGGTAACAATGGGAGATAGAAAAAAAACAATTGAAGTTACAGTGGCAGAAGAAAAATCTGCAGATCTCGTGATAGAAAGCCTCACGGCGGTCCCTGAAAATCCAGAGCCTGAAAGTGAGGTAACTGTTAATGCGTTAGTCAAGAACAAGGGAACTAAAGTCTCTGAGGCGACCAAACTAACGTATAAAATCGGGGAAGCAGACCCAAAAACGGTAAAAGTACCGGAAATAGATCCGGAAGATAGCTCGTTAGTCTCGTTTACCTGGACTCCGAAAGAAGAAGGCACAGTGAAGATAAAGGCAGCAATGGGAGATAGCAAAAAAACAATTGAAGTCACGGTGGCAAAAGAAACATCTTCGGATCTCACAATAGAAAGTCTTTCCGTTGATCCTGAAAATCCGAAAATTGATAGTGGAGCCATTATCAAATCATTAGTTAAAAACACAGGAACTGAAGCCTCAGAGCCTACGAATATAATCTATGAAATTGGTGAAACCGAGGACAAAGAAGAAGTCCCTGCAATAGAGGCTGGATCGGAAACATTAATTTCCCACACATGGACAACTCCTGATGAAGAAGGAACAGTGTCAATAAAAGCCTCTTTAGAAAACGTAGAGAATAGTGAGAAAGAAATTTCTGTGAAAATAGTACAGGAATCACTTCCGGATCTGATAATTGAAGACCTGTATCCAGAATCATCAACACAACCTGAAGTCGGAAAACCTTTGAACTTTATCCTAAAAGTAAAAAATATTGGAGAGGAAACTGCCAGTAGTAGTACTGCAAAATATAGTTTTAACGGAGATTCAGAAGGCGAGATCTCTATCCCTGAACTTTCAGCAGGGACAAGTACAAGTGCACAATTTTCGTATACCCCCGGAAACGAAGAAAACATCAGTGTAGCAGTGGTTGCAGATTCCGAGAAGACCGTTAGTGAAAGTAACGAAGACAATAATAAAATGTCAAAAACCATAAGTATGAAAAGTGAGCTTCCGGACCTCAAAATAGAATCGATTTCTATGAGTCCTGAAGAACTTCATCCTGGAGAGAATACAACCTTTACGGTAACAGTGAAAAATAGTGGTTCTGTAGCTGCGGACAACAGCGAAATTAAGTATGATATCAAGGGAAATAATGAAAATTATGCGGGAGTTACATCTATACCAGCCCTTGCAGCAGGTGAAACCGGAACAGGCACTTTTTTCTGGACTCCTGAAAACGAAGGGCAAATTGAAGTGAAAGCAACTGTGGATGCGGAAAACATCATATCCGAAAGTGATGAAACCAATAATGAGTTCACAAAAACCGCAACCGTATATAAGGAAACAGTTTCAAGCGATTCAGGAAATGAGAGTTCAGGATCTTCCAATAACAATTCAGGAAATGAGAGTTCAGAGTCTTCCAATAACAATTCAGAAAATGAGAGTTCAGGATCTTCAAGTAGTGACTCCGGAAGTAAGAGTTCAGGATCCTCCAGCAGCAGTTCAGGAGGAACCATTATTTCTAAAGAACCAGTAAGCAATGTAGAGGCAAAGGAACTTGCTACCGGAAATGTTCAAAGTGGTTATCATGTCAAGTTCGATTTTCCGGAAGGCGTCACATGCATTACATATATCGAGTTCGATCCAATAAAGACATTAAAGAGGACAACCACAACTGTAGAAATGCTCAAAGATAAATCTACTTTTGTCTCAGAAGTCCCTCCTGGGAAAGTATATAAATATGTGAATATCTGGGTAGGAAATAACGGAGCAGGAGTAGCTAATTATTTTGAAAATGGATTTATAGAATTCAAAGTTGAAAAGTCATGGCTTGAGGAGAATAATATTAGCCAGTCTCAGATAACTCTTCAATGGTATAATAAAGGCTGGGAGCCTCTTGCTACAGAAAAAGTTAAAGAAGATACGAGTTATGTATATTTTAAATCGAAAACGCCTGGATTTTCCTGCTTTGCAATAACCAGTTATTCTGCAGAGGGGAAAAATGTATTGGAAGGCAATGGATTAGCAGAAGAGGCAGTATTGAGAAACTTGAACGGTGAAGCAAACAAGAGTGCCGTCAACGGAAGTGCAAAAACGGATGACAAAACTAAAAATCCGATGGGGAAAGCCAAAATAGTTCTGGCAATTTCTCTACCCCTTTTCTTGATTCTTGTAGAGTACTTTGTGATGAAGAAAAAGATTTGAGAATCTTTTACTTTATTTTATTTTATTTTATTTTATTTTATTTTATTTTATTTTATTTTACTTTATTTTACTTTATTTTATTTTATTTTACTTTATTTTATAAAACATATACGAAACTTTGAATAATAGGTATAAGAAAAAAATACTTGAAAGCACTTTAATGCCAAGGTAATGAAAAGAAAGTTTTAGCTTGAGACTCCAGACTCTCCGGCATCTTACTCAGTTCATATACTTATTTAAAATATTATACTATTACGGCAGTGTACCGAATTTCTATAAATTTAAAGTCAACTTTTTGTATGCTGATTCTACTTTAGTCCTCTTGTTGTTGGATTCTCCAACTACCATTTATTAAGATTTATTATTTTACGGAAAAATTGGCACACTACCGGAAAATCGGTCTCAATTAAAATGTCTCAATTAAAATGTCTCAATTAAAATGTCTCAATTAAAATATCTCAATTAAAATATATGATCTTTTCTTACACAACAGGTTCTCCAGTCTCTATCCTGTTCATATAACTCCTTTTGAACTCAATGTATTGTTTAGCAAGCTCTTCTGCCTTCTCCTGGCTCAAGAAGTTTAAGGCTTTTTCAAAGACTTTACCTTCCTCTTCTTCAATGTGATGGTCTATGCTTTGTTTCAGTTGACTAAGTTTAGGAGTCCATTCTTCATCTCTCTCTTCCATACCTTCTATTTCAAAGATCAAAGTTTTTGCATCATTGTGTTCTTTGTAAGCTTCACTGATGAGCTCACGTAATTCTTCTACTTCTTCAAGTACCGGATAGAAGAACTTCTCTTCTCCCATCATATGAGGATCAGCTTTAAGCTTTACTTTAAAAAAACTTATCTTTGAGCCATCCTGTAATGCTTGTCGGAGAAGGTCAGATATCTGATCATGCTCTTCTTTAAGGACATCATAAATGGTTCCCATAATTCCCCCTAACTTAAGATACAAAAAGGTGTATTTGAGAGAGCATATAAATAAGTAATCGGTACATGTAATTTATAATTAGAGTTAAGAATCTGAAAATAAAAAGGAAATATCTGATTTTTAATTAACCTTCTTCCAGGAGCTTCTGAAACCATACAATATCAAAAAATTTTCCGAACTTCGTTCCTGCAGCTTTAAACCTGCCGCATTCTGCAAACCCATGTTTAAGATGAAAATTCAGACTTGCCTGGTTTTTCGAGGAAACGCTTGCAAGTAGGCTTTTCATATTCTTCTTTTTAGCTTCCTGGCACAGGACATCCAGCAACTTTATTCCCAGGCCTTTTCTTGTGTACTCTGGGAGGATAAAGTATGAGACTACTCCAGTATGCTGGAAGTTTGGGAAGGGAAGATAAGGCCTCAGGGCTCCGATGCCGATCACTCTATTATCTTCTTCCATTACGTAAAAGGGGTAAAGCTCACTTTTATTCGGTTCACTCTCAGCATGGGAAGTCTGGAAAAACTCAGGCCCAACAGGGATTTCGAGGTAGGCTGCAAAGCTGTTATCAATATAGTAATTAAAGATTTCAAGCATTTCCTGAGTATCTTGCGATGTCGCTTCCCTTATTACAAGGTTTTGAAGCTTATCTCTTTCCTGCATACGCTATAATCGGAGTGTAAATATTTAAGCTCTTTTAGTCAGTTGCAGTACGAGTTCTTTCAAATCCTCTTTTATCTGGACTTCTTATTTGTCATGATTTATATTTATAATTTATTATCAGTACGATTATATTTATATACTGATGCTATTGTATTATTCTCTGTTAAGTAAATCCAATCCACCCTATATTTCAGGCGGACTTTAATATTTTAAAAGGGGTCTAGAAGTCCAAAATTCGTGAGTTATCATACAATTGGTATGATTCCTTCAGGAATTTCGTCCTGAAAACAAAAAGCACAAGAGAACATATTTCTCAATGTACTTTCACAGAAGTGAAAAATAGATGTTTGTTAAGCGAAACAAAATTGTAGAACAGATCAGTGAAATACCGATTACACTTGGAGATATCTCTGAGAACATATTTGGGGGTATAATCACACAAAACGGTCTACTTCACAGGCTTGCCCTTCCTGAAGAGGGCGGTTCCGACTCGTATTATCTTTGCGAAGGCCTCTGTAGGCCTGTATTTATAGAACCCGAAATTGTTTATCCGTATGTATCAGGGGCTTTTTCCGAAAAATTTGCATTTCGCCCTTCGCCTTATTGTTTCATGCTGCCTTATGAGTTGTCCGCTGCGGAAGGAAAGAAAGAATATAATGTAATTCCGCCCGAAGAACTCAAGACAAGATTCCCTATGGCTTACGGGAGAATTTTGGAATTCAAAAGAAAGTTCCGCCACGATACTTCTCCCCTTAAATCTGCAGACTATAGTATAAAAGGCGGAAAATTTCTGGAGTACTTTAATACTCCTAAAATTATTGCTACTGAAGGCTATCATCTGCAGGCTGCATATGATGCTGTAGGAAATCACGTGTTTGAGAATGGATGCGGTATTGTTCTCAAAGATCCAGGCAGGTATGCCTATGTTACTGCAGTGCTTAACAGTTCGATTGCCAGACTCTTTCCTTCAGTCTGTAAGTCTAAAATGGCGTACTCGAGCTACACAGCTCCTGCAGTAATAAAACGTTTCCCAATCGTGTATCCTGATAACAGGTTAACCGAAGACCTCATAGATACTATCTCCAGTTACCTTGCGTTCCTTAATAAGGAAAAGTATGCAAGGGATTACGGAGTTCCAGACTGGCTTCGGGAACTTACAGTATTCTACGAGCAGATTTCGAATCTTCTGGTTCTTGATACTTACTTCATAAATGACCTTGATCCAGGGCTTTTGAATGCTCTTGAAGAAAATATTCACCCATACGCAGGAGACATGAATTCTGAAGACAGCGGTAGTATTCTGAGCGCACTGTATTATATAAAGCATCAGATTCTTGAGTCTTCAAGTTCTAAGAAATACAAACTTAATCTTGGATTTCCCGAAATTCTCAATTTCTCTCTGAGCAATGAAAAATTCTGAAAATCCCTTTTTAACTTTTATCTTAGAGAACAGCGGATTTATTTTTCTCCAATTTTTCAAACTTTTTATTCTTCATTGTTTTAGATTTAGACTTTTACTTTCTTCGAACTCCCAAACTTTTGAACTTTTCATTATTTACATTTAGATTTTTATCTATAAGTTTATATATTTCGATTTTCCTCGATCGGAAAATCAAAACGCTCTCAGGGCAAAGAAGTTAGTTTTCCAGTAGAATGGCTGAGACTTTCATTTTCTTCCAAAAACGATAGCTCTAATAGGAGTAGTTTGGTTGACTTTCTTACTTAATACATAAATTTATATATTTAGGCTTTGTGTAATTATATAAACATTTTATGTTTTTTAACTTCTTTCACCTAACTCTCCTATTTGCCTTACATCGATTCATAAAGGAAGGTAGTCTTATCAGCCTGGAAATTCCCACTGCTGCGTTTCCCTATATGGGAGCACTAATCTTTTCAGGAGTTATATCGACTTTACTTGCAGTCAAAGCTTACAAAGCTTTCAAGTACCGCAGGATGTATTTCTCAAAATATTTCATACTTATCATGTTAAGTATGTCTCTCTGGTCCGTGAATTATGCCTTTGAGGTAGGGTTCAAGGACATTGAGCTCAAATATCTCTTTGCCCGTCTGGAATATATTGGGATGGCTTTTGCTCCGGTAACATGGTTTTTATTTGCATCGGAATACTCGGGGGTATGTAAAGAATTCGTAAGAAAGTATCAAAAAACATTTTTCTTAATGCCTTTGACCATAATTCTTCTGATGCTTACAAACAGCTTTCACAGAATGTATTTTTCAGGCTATTACCTTGACTTCTCAAGGGGATTTCCTCTTCTTGTGCTCAAACATGGACCTTTTTTCTGGCTGTTTTTTATTTATTCGTATATTTTAATTCTTTTTGGAATTTTCTTCTTTTTTAACCAATTTATCCATCTAACTGCACCCTACAGGGCCCAGGCAGCAATTGCTTTAACCGCAGCCTGTATTCCAGTCCTGGGGAATATTTTGCATATTGCACATGTAGGTCCTTTTGCATTCCTTGACCCTACTCCTTTTGCATTTACAATTACAGGTTTGGTTCTCTTCTGGGGCGTTATGCAGCACAAGTTCCTCAACATTATTCCGATTGCGAGAGAAAACGTAATCGAATCTATGAGTGACGGATATATCGTAGTAGACCTTGCAGATTCCATAGTAGATATCAATAAAGCTGCTCTTGAACTGACAGGGAAAACAAAAGAGGAGATTCTCGGAAAAAAATTAAATGAACTTTTCGGGAATGAAGTAAAAATGCCTCTGGGTGAAGACCATGAGGGTAATTTCAAAAGAGAAATTTTCTTGAAGAACGGACTTGAAACAAAACTTTTTACTCTCAGTGTTAGCCCTCTTCTAACAAAAAATGACAATGAGGGCAGGCTACTAATAATGCATGACACTACTGAAACTTATAGATATCAAGAGGCCCTGAAACAGGCTAACAAGAAGATAAATCTCATGAGCAATATTACCAGACATGATATTCTCAACCAGGTGAATGTACTTTCAGGGTACACCGAATTAATTTCCGCAACTCTTCCGGAAAATGTAAAGAATGACCCCCGAATAGTGAAGTATCTGAGAAATCTCAATAAAAGTATTGAGACAATCCACAGCCAGATTGTTTTCACTAAAGACTACCAGGATCTCGGAATAATTTCACCGATCTGGCAATCCGTAAGTAATACAGCAAGAGAAGCAGCTTTTCCTTTTTCTGGTCAGAGCTTGAAGTTTTCTATAGAGGAAAGCAGAACGGAAATCTATGCAGATCCGCTGCTTAAAAAAGCTTTTTACAATCTGTTTGACAATGCAAGGGCACATGGTGAACATGTGACTGAAATTAGTGTTAACTCACACAGGATTGAAGACAATCTTGTAATTGAGGTAAAAGATAATGGTATAGGAGTTTCTCCTGAAATGAAAGATCTGATCTTTGAAAAATCCATCGGGAAAAATACAGGGCTTGGGCTTTTCCTTGTTAAAGACATTCTTTCCATTACAGGCATGGAGATAAAAGAAACCGGAACTGAAGGAACAGGGGCGAGGTTTGAAATTACAGTACCTTCTGGTAACTGGCGTGAAACTAGTTCTCCGTAAACTGGTTGATATTTAAGTATCTCAATTAAGTCTAAACCCAGGTTTTTCGCATTATATCAGCATTAATCAGATTTTCACATATATTCAATATCATCAAACTTTTACGCCATATTCAGTACCACCAAACTTTTCACATCATATCCAAAATCGCTATTTCACATAATTTTCAATATCACACTCGTTATTTCTTCTGCTTTCATCACTGGAACCAGTCTTTACTCTCTACCAATTTTTAATTCATATCAATTATTTTAATTAATCTCTGTAAGTTTTTCATTCATATATTTTTATATCTTTGTTTCAATATATTGTCTTTCTGAAGAGATTCTCTAAAAAGCATTTTTAGCCGACGATTACATTCTGGTGACAAAAATGAGTACATTTACCCTGAGAGAGAGATTTGAAAAGGCACTCAAAGGAGAGGCTTTAGATATTGTTCCTGTCTGTTCGGTAACCCAGACCGGCACTGTAGAACTAATGGAAATGACCGGAGCATACTGGCCCCAGGCAAATTATGACGCCGAAAAGATGGCTTCGCTTGCCCTTGCAGGATATGAGATTGCAGGATTCGAAAATGTACGCTGTCCTTTTTGTACCACCGTACTTGCTGAGACTCTCGGCTGCACAGTTGATGAAGGAAGTATAGATATACAGCCCTATGTAACAGATTTCCCCTGTAAAAAAAAGAAAGATGTCAGGGATATAACGATTCCTGATTCGCTTCTCGAGAGCAGGCGGACTTCGGTAGTGCTGGATGCGGTAGAAATTCTGAATGAAAAAGTGGGAGACACAGTACCTGTTGTTGCGGGAGTTGTGGGCCCTGCCGGACTTGCCTCCATGCTTGCCGGAATGAGAAATTATCTTATGTGGTTTGTTACGAATCCTGAAGTCGTTGAGGAACTCATGGAAGTCCTTACCGGTGCGTGCATAGAATATGCTAACGGCCTGCTCGAAAGAGGAGCACACGCCGTAACCCTTATAGATTCCGAAGCGGGGCCTGATATTATTTCGCCGGAGATGTTTGAAACATCGGTTCTTCCACTTTACAGGAAGTACTGCAGGAATGTAAAAGGCCTGAAGGTTCTCCATATGTGTGGGGATGCAACTGCCGTGCTTGATCCGCTTGCAGATGTCGGGTTTGACGGAATAAGCATTGAAGAAAAAGTAGGTGTGAGTTTCGCAAAAAGGATTACAGGTAACCGGGTACGTCTCATTGGAAACGTTTCCCCGTCCGATACCCTTCTGACAAAAGGACCCGAAGCAGTTCTGATTGAAGCCACTGCCTGCCTTGAGGACGGAATTGATATCCTTGCTCCTGGTTGCGGGCTTGCCCCTCACACTCCACTTGAGAATATAAAAGCGCTTGTCAGGGCAAGAGATAATTACTTCTCACAGTAAATTTTCTTTGGGAACATCCTGGAAAGGCTCTTTAGCAGGGGTTTTTCTATCCCCTTCTTTTATATTTTCCGAACCTCTGAAACTTATGAAAGCTGCGGAAGCCAGTATAAGAGCACAACCTGCAAGTGTCTCGGAGGATAACCCGATTCCCAATACAGCTATGTCAAAAAATACCCCGCTGACAGGTTCTACCAGGGCAAGAAGGCTCCCTGTCTGGGCCTTGAGCTTGACAAGTCCCAGAATCGTAAATATCTCTCCAAAACCTATGGATATTATCCCGAAGGCAACAAGCACTTTCAGATTGCCATAAAGAGTGTCAGGAGAAACCTCAAATGCAAAGGGGCTTAGAAATAAAAGGGCGGCTCCCATAGGCCAGAACACAATTGCAAGTTCAGGGTACTCTGTTTTCAGAACCTTTACATTCATAATCAATGCCGCAAAGACCACACCTGAGAGTAATCCAGCTACAATGCCGATCGTGTAAGTGCCTGTAAGTTCAATTCCCGAGAGGCTATCAGGTTTTACTATAAGGAATACTCCTGTAATTGCTATCAAAAGGGCAGCTATACTTTCCTTTCCAATTTTCTCATTCAAAATAAGAGGAGAGGCAATCAGTACATAAACAGGAGCTGTGTACTGGAGCAGGATCGCAACGGAAACACAGGTGATTTTCAGGCAGGTAAAATAAAGCAGCATGCATGCGACAACAAGCACTCCCTGCAGGAAAAGACTTCCTCTTTTCTTCTTTAATTTCAGATCTGAGAGTTTCCCTCTGGCGACTATATATATAAAAAGAAATAGTAAGCCGAAAAATAGCCTGTAGAATATTACCGGAGAAATAGCCATATCATGAATACGGTCAATGAAAAGTCCGTTCATCCCATAGAATATGCAGCCTGCAATTACTTCCAGATGCGGCTTTTTGCCTTTCAGGAACATTCGAGACGGATATGCCTGTAGCATTTATATACTTGCTGGAAAAGCTATAGGATGAAGCTTGAAACCTGAGGATTTTTATTTAGGAGAGTAATATGACTACCTGGAGTAATTGATTACCCGGCTGATCTTAAACAAAGTAACTGTAATCCAGGCAAAATTATGGCAGGAAATAATTCGAAAGTGGTCCGAGATCTCATACCTGAAATTCTTAAACGTTCAGGCCGGACATGTGAGTTCAGTCAGCTTTCAGATTCCAGCTTTCTTCCTGAGCTTGAAAATAAGCTTGAGGAGGAAATTAATGAATATCTTGAAAGCAAAGAGCTTGAGGAACTGGCCGACCTGCTTGAGATTATTTACAGAATAGCTGAACTCAAGGGTTCTTCAAGAGCTGAACTTGAGAGAACAAGACAGCAGAAAAAGCACGAAAAGGGCGGATTTGAGAAAAATCTTTTCCTTCATAACTCGCTTGAAGGAGATCCCCTTCCGGAATTACAGTCCTCTGATTCTTCAAAATCCGGATCTATTGTTTTTAAGCCTCAGGATTCGGCAGTGATTGAGAAACATGGGGTGAAGATGAAGATCTATACCACTAAAGCGGAATCCAGAAATGCGGCTGTACTGTATCAGGAAACTGAGAAAGGGCATGCAGAGGAATTCCTGCACGAAAGAAGTGACTTTATTTACTATATTCTGGAAGGTAGTGGCGTCTGGGTGGTTGAGGACAGAGAATTTGAGGCCCAGGCCGGAGATGTGATTGTTGTACCTGCAGGAAAAAGGTTCTGGTTCCGTGGAAACCTCAAGCAGGTCTGTGTGACTGCCCCAGCCTGGGAAGAGCGATATGAGCGCCATATAAGAGACCTTGAAATTACATAAGAGATCTCGACTTTTAAGGTTTAAAGCACGGTTATGAATTTACACTTCGCCTTTTCAGACTTTGAGGGTCCAAAGCTTTACACCTTTCTAGCCTTATCTCAGGCACTTTACGGTTCTTCAAAAGGATACACAATAGATCAGCTTCCTCTCCGCTTTTTCTGCCCTGCAGTCGCAATAAGGTATGCCGCCAGAACAGCTGATGACACAGGGCAAATACCAAGCGGGGATTTTCCTGTGGTTTCGACTTTTTCCACTTCTGCCTCAGATTCTTTTTCGGGAGCAACTTCTGTAAACATAAAGATATCCATTGTACCCTTGCGCTTATCCTGCCACACTATCCTGTTCCCGCTAATTGAGGGATTGCTCTGATATTCCGAGGCTGTGGAGACTGTCTTTTCCTGTCCTGTGGCGATATCGTAAATAAAAATATTTGTCCCTTTTATCCTTCCGTCAGCCCAGACTATTCTTCCGTCTGAAATAGCAGGAGTTTTCTGAGGGGAAGGGTTGCTTGCAACAGCTTTCTCCTGCCGCCCGGAGAGGTCATACATATAGATATCAAGGTTTCCGGCGCGCCTATCTTCCCAGACGATGTAGTTACCTTCAATAGCAGGATTTCCCTGTTCCGCAGGGTCGGTGACTACTGGAGTTTCTCTGCCTGTATCGATATTATACATGTAGATATCATCATTATTATTACGCGTATCTTTCCAGACTATAATGTTTCCCGAGATTGCGGGTTGAGTCTGGTCGGATTTATCTGCAGTTACTCGTGTCTCTGTTTTCGAGATAATATCATACATGTAAATATCCATATTCTGATTCCTGCGGTCTGCCCAGACTATTATATCCCCTGAGATTGCAGGTTCTGCCTGAGATGATTCGTCCGAAGTAATCCGGGTTTCCTTTCCGGAGGCAAGGTCATACAGATAAATATCGTAGTCGCCTCTCTTGCTGCTCGAGATAACTACCCTGTTGCCTGAGATTGCAGGTTCGATTTCATCTTTCGAGTCTGAGAAAACGGCAACTTCTGCCCTTCCTGATGAAAGATCATACGCATAAATATCCCAGTTTCCACGCCTCTGGTCCTGCCAGACGACGTAATTCCCTGAGACAACCGGGTTAACCTGATTCCCGTAAGCTGAGGTAATTTCCTGCTCGTCTCCTGTTAGATCCTCGCTGGCTGCCGAAAATGAGAATGTCCCTATTTCCGCAAATAAAATGAGTGAAATAAGCAGAATTGAAAAGTTTCTATATCTCAAGGTCTACACTCCAACACTCGTTACAAATTTAGTTATGGAGTCCTGAGTATAAAACGCTTTCAACCTTAGCCTTATAGTGCCATATATGTTAAAAAATCACTTGTAATCGAGAACCTTCTGAATTACATGACCTGACCTTATAATTCTTAATAATTCTCTTAATAACCTGCCGCACTTTAGTCTTTCTTCTTCTAAACAGAAATTTCCGACTAAATTAGTAAGAACAAAAGTTTAATTATCTAGGTTAAAGTCCCTCGAACTCGACATTATTTTTTGTATTATCTTTTATTTTTCTAATAAACTCGTCTTCAAGTTCCTTTCTTACAAGGAGGGTGAATTCCACGGTATCTGAGTACGCCTCTTCCTGAATTGTCCCGTATTCTTCTATCAAATTTCTAATTTTCTGACTTTCCGCGTATCTCAGACGTATTCTTAATCTTACCTGCTCAAAGACCTCGACAATTCCTGCCTCTTCAATAGCGGAAAGTGCCGTATCTCTGTACGCTCTCGAAAG
>Ga0074193_1001391_pt1 | contig 29784 bp, 34 predicted proteins | sample EPASupsiteHSE605_FD_64523 | JGI IMG/M metagenome (GOLD analysis project Ga0074193, IMG submission 64523) | Bioremediated contaminated groundwater from EPA Superfund site, New Mexico - Sample HSE6-05 | ecosystem: Environmental > Aquatic > Deep subsurface > Groundwater > Contaminated ... | reverse complement strand
TCCCCCGTCCCCTGCGAGGGAAAGGGGCCGGCCGCCACCCTGTTCCTTTTACCTGCGGGGGGGGGGGCGAGCCGGATGCAGCCGTCTTTTCCGGGGGGCCCCCCCCCGTGTGGGGGGGGGACCCCCGCCATAATCCCGTGGAGATGCTCGGCATCCTTCAGCAGACCACCCTCGAAGGGTTGAAGTCCGATGAAGGTTTCATCTCCCACCTGGCCATGGTTGACGACAAGCTCACGGAATATCTCACGGCTAAGACCTGGTTCGATAAGCTGCACAAGGGGGAAAAAAATCTCAAGGTCGCCTATTTCTCCATGGAATTCGGCCTCCACGAGTCGCTCCCCATCTATTCCGGGGGGCTCGGCATCCTCGCCGGCGACCATCTCAAATCGGCCAGCGACCTGGGATTGCCGCTGGTCGGCGTCGGACTCTTGTACCGCCAGGGATATTTTCGTCAATATCTGAACATCGAAGGATGGCAGCAGGAATTCTACCCGGAAAACGACTTCTACAACCTGCCGCTGCATCTGGAACGCAGTGCCGACGGCGCCCCCCTTTCCTTTGAACTGGACCTGGCCGGGAACAGGGTGAAGGCACATATCTGGAGGGCGCAGGTGGGTCGCATCCCCCTCTACCTCCTGGACACGAACCTGGAAGAGAACTCTCCCGAAGACCGGAACATAACGACCCGCCTCTACGGCGGAGATCAGGACATGCGCATCAGGCAGGAGATACTCCTCTCCATCGGCGGCGTCAGGGCTCTTCACCTCATGGGGATCGATCCCAATGTCTGCCACATGAACGAAGGTCACGCCGCTTTTCTCGCCCTGGAGCGGACCAGTATCCTCATGGAAGATCGTAAGCTGAAATTCAGCGAAGCGCGCGAGGCAGTAAAGGCGGGGACGGTCTTTACCACCCACACCCCGGTTGAAGCCGGCATCGACCATTTCCCGTCCGACCTGATCGAGAAGTACATGGGGCGCTACTACCGCAGCCTGGGGCTTTCCCGCGAAGAATTCCTCGGCCTTGGGCGTCAGAACCCGAAAAACCCCCATGAAACCTTCTGCATGGCGGTCCTCGCCCTGAAGCTCACAGGGCATGCCAACGGCGTCAGCCAGCTCCACGGCGAGGTTTCACGGAAAATGTGGAAGAACATCTGGCCCGATCTTCCCGAAGAACACCTGCCGCTCACCTCCATCACCAACGGCGTCCACAACAAGTCCTGGCTTTCCCGTGAAATGGCAAGGCTCCTCATCCGTTACCTTGGAACCCGCTGGCTGGAAGACCCGACCGATGCCGGTGTCTGGCGGAGGGTTTCTCGGATTCCCGACGGAGAGCTGTGGCGCACCCATAAACACGGCAGGGAGCACCTCGTGGATTACGCGCGGAAGAGGCTCAAGGAGCAGCTCTGCCAGGTAGGAGCCACGGCCAAGGAGATTGCGGTGGCAGACGAAGTCCTCGACCCCGACATTCTGACCATCGGTTTTGCCCGCCGCTTTGCCACATACAAGCGGGGCACCCTGCTATTGCATGACACGGAGCGGCTTGCCCGGATCGTTAATGATTCGCTCAGGCCCGTGCAGATCGTTTTTGCCGGCAAGGCCCACCCTGCCGACCACCAGGGGAAGGAGCTGATCAGGCAGATTGTCCAGCTCTCCCATCAGGAACGGTTCCGCCACCGCATCGTTTTCCTGGAAGACTACGACATGTCGGTTGCCCGACACCTGGTACAGGGAGTCGATGTCTGGCTCAACACCCCCTTGCGCCCACTGGAGGCCAGCGGGACCAGCGGCATGAAGGTGGCATTCAACGGCGGCCTCAACATGAGCGTGCTCGACGGCTGGTGGTGTGAAGGATACCGGGGGAACAACGGCTGGGCCATCGGCAGGGGGGAGGTCTATGACGACCTGGACTACCAGAACGAGGTGGAAAGCAGGGCCATCTACGATCTGCTGGAAAAAGAGATCGTGCCGCTTTTTTACGACCGCGGCAGTGACGGAATACCGCGCGGATGGGTCACCTGCGTGAAGGCGTCGCTGCAATCGCTCTGTCCGACATTCAGTACCGACAGAATGGTGCAGCAATACGCGGAGAACTTCTATCTCCCCGCTTATGAACAGTGGCAGAAGCTCAACCGTAAAGAATCGCTGCTGGCAAGGGACCTGGCGCAATGGAAGGAAAAAATCCAGCGGCTCTGGCACCAGGTAAGGATTGACGAGGTGGAGGCCGAACTGACCCAGGAAATAATGGCCGGGACGAAGATCCCCGTCACGGCCAGAATCTTTCTGGGCGAAATACCGCTGCAGGAAATTGCCGCAGATGTCTACTTCGGAGTGCTCGATTCCCGCGGCGCCATTGTCGGCGGCGAGATCGTCCCCCTCGAACCTGTTTCCGAGATTGACGACGGAAGCCATTCCTTCAGGGGCGAGCTGGATTGCAGGTTTTGCGGCAGGCACGGCTTCATGCTGCGGGTCATGCCCAGGCACCATGAGCTTGGCACCGTTTATGAGCCGAAGCTCGTTCTCTGGGGGTAGGATAGGGATGAAACAGGTAACTTGTTGACTTCCTTCGATCGGACGCCATGATGGTCAACAAGTCACCAGCGTCCCGCAGCCTCGCCATGATGGTCAACAAGTCACCAGCGTCCCGCAGCCTCGCCAGGGAATCCCCCCTGAATATCGTTCATGCCAGATGCCAAATCCCCGTGGTTTTGATAGCGTCATACATGGCATCGGGGGCAAGATCAATCTCACCCGGCCACGTCACGGCGCCATATTCCACAAAAACCCTATCAAATACATTGGGATCAGCCAGCGCTGAAAACACGCCAGCGCTTTGGCTATGGATGAGTTCGTTCATCTCTACCCATCCTTGTAGCCCATCCAAAAAGCGGACTTTCAACCGAAATCCCGGGTAAGCGGTAACCTCGGCCACACGCCAGGGAGAGCGGGGATTAACGGGTGGAATCATGCCAAGGGTTGAATCTTTTTGGGGGTCTGATTCTGTTCGCATAGTTGCCAATCCTCCATTAACTCGGCGCGGTGCTCCTGCGCCCATTCCAACACCAATACCAAGGCTCTTTTGGGAATGTTTCCGGAAAATATCTCCAGGGTACGAATATCAATCAAGATTTCGTATTCTCCATACAAAGCGTGAAAATGCGGAGGAGCGTGTTCACGCCAGTGCATTTGAATTAAAATTCCATAAAACATGGAAATAGTCGGCATGGTTATTTCCCTCCAAAAAACAGTTTGTTCAGCGCCTTATCTTCATACGACACGGACGAAAAACAACGATTCCAACTTCTTAATTTTATCCCTACTTTTGTATTTGTTTTTGAGGATAATACGGTTTTTATGAAGTGATTTCAATGGCGAAGTGGGTGGATTCACTTTTCCTGCACCTGGGAGGTAATCATAGTCATCCTGGGTTGTCAATCTTCTATATCTTCCCTTTCAGGCTGTACACATATGCCAGTATCTCAGCCACCGCTGCATAGAGGGCTTCCGGAATCTCCTCACCTTCCTTGACCTGGGCATAGAGCTCGCGGGCGAGAAAGCGGTTTTCCACCAGGGTTATGTTGCTCTCTCTGGCTATCTCCTTGATCCGCTGGGCAAGGAAGTCCGCCCCCTTGGCCAGCACCACCGGTGCGGCCATTTTCTGTCTGTCATACTTAAGCGCCACGGCAAAGTGGGTCGGGTTGGTTACAACCACATCGGCAGTGGGAATAATGAGTCTCATCCTTCGACGGGCCTGCTCAAACTGCCTCTGCTTGATTTTCCCCTTTATCTGAGGGTCACCCTCGGAATCCTTGTTTTCATCCTTCACCTCCTGTTTGGTCATCTTCAGGTTTTCAATGAAGCGCCACTTGACAAAAATAAGATCGAGCACGGACAGGATAAACAAGGCGCCACAGGTATGAAGGACGATCTTGAACGAAATATGGCCGATGAACTCGGTTATCCCGCCGATATCCATATCCACCAGATAAATCAGATTATTTACCTCGTCCCGCATGACCCGGTAAGCCATGTAACCGACAATCACTATTTTCAGGAACGACTTGAGCACCTGCACTGCCGCATCCTTGTTGAAAAGCCGCTTGACGCCCTGAACCGGGTTTAACTTTTCAAAATCAAAACCGATCTTCTCGAATGATGTTGAAATCCCTCCCTGGCTGATTTCGGCGACGAGCCCGGCGACGACAACCACCAGGAGAAACGGCGCAAGCACCAGTGTCGTGGTGAAAAGGAGCTTCAGCATGAGGGTATAGACCCCAGCCTGGGTCATGTCCTGGGTAGCGATACCGGCCAACAGCTCCTTAGCGCTGCCTTTCAGGGTTGAAAACATGAAGCCGCCGGTAACATAGAGGGCAATGATACCGGCCATCAAGGTAACCGTCGATGTAAGGTCGCGGCTTCGGGGGATGTTCCCCTTCTCCTTGGCATCGGAGATCCGCTTCCCCGTCGGTTGTTCTGTTTTTGAATGTTTGTCCTGTTCAGACATGGGGTAGGCCTAGGAGAGGAGCTTGAAGAGTGTCTTTATCTGCCCGTCTATGCCGCCGAACGCGTTCTCCAGGGTACGGAGGAAAGTCAAGAGCGACAGTCCGAGGGCCAGAAAACCGATACCGATGTTGAGCGGCATGCTTACCATAAAAATGTTCATCTGCGGGAATGAGCGGGCCATTATGCCGAGGGCTACACTGGTGGCCAGCAACGCCACCATTATCGGCGCTGATAGTTTTATGGCCAGGATAAAGATCGCCCCGGTAGTAGTAATGATGAATTGCATGAGACCGCCGCTCATATGCCAGGCCCCCACGGGAATAACGCGGTAACTCTCCACGATGGCACGGATGAAAATATGGTGAACCCCCAGGGAGAGGAAAAGAAGCATTGCCAGTATACCTTGCAGCAGGGCCACGGTCGGGACATTTGCCTGGGTGTTCGGGTCGAACAAAGAGGCCATGGATATGCCCATCTGCATGCCGACGATCTGACCGCAGAATTCGACGGCGGCGAATATGGCCTGGGATATGATGCCGATGGTGAGGCCGATCAAGGTTTCGCGGACGACAAGGAGACTCAGCGAGATGGAATCCGAAGGGAGGGGGGGTATCTGCGTCCTGATCACCGGATAGAGAAGGAGGGCCATCACCATGATGACAGCGGCCTTGACCCGTACCGGCACGGATTTGGAGCCGAACAGGGGAATTGCTGCGAATAGCCCGGCCATCCGCCCCACTACAAGACTGAAGAGCGTAAGATCATTGATAGTGGATAAAGGAATGGCGGGGAACACGGTCAGTGCCTCATATTTGCTATCATGCCGTAAATCTCGCGGGTAAAGTCACCCATGTAGCTCATCATCCATGGGAAGAAGATGACCAGGGCCACCATGACTGCTGCTATCTTGGGGGCAAAGGCGAGGGTCGCCTCATTGATCGAGGTAACCGCCTGGAATATGCTGATCAGCAACCCGACGACCAGGCTGAAGATCAGGAGTGGAGCAGACAAAAGGAGCGTCGCCTCAAAACTGCGACGTGCCAGCTGGACAACCAGTTCGGGTGTCATAAAAAAACCTCCGGAAAACAGTTTCTAGGTTCTAGGTTCTAGGTTCTAGGTTCTAGGTTCTAGGTTCTAGGTTCTAGGTTCTAGGTTCTAGGTTCGAGGTTATTTTGCCTTTATCCTCGTTCCTTTTATCCTCGTTCCTTTTTTATCCGAAACTCTTGACCAGTGAGCCGATGACGAGTCCCCAGCCATCCACCAGGACAAACAGGAGAATCTTAAAGGGGAGTGATATCATGACCGGCGGCAGCATCATCATCCCCATGGACATGAGGACCGATGCCACAACCATGTCCAGCACCAGAAAGGGGATGAAAACCAGGAAACCGATCTGGAAGGCGGTCTTCAGCTCACTGACCATGTATGCCGGAATGAGGGTCAGGGTAGGAATGTCATCGGCGTTTTTCGGACGGGGGAGTTTCGAAAGGCTTAAGAACAGGGCAAGGTCTTTTTCCCTTACCTGCGAAAGCATGAATTTCCTGACCGGCGCAACAGCTCTTTTGAAAGCTTCTTCCTGGCTGATGGTCTGCGCCTTATAGGGCTGTAGAGCCTGGGTGTTGATCTGCTGCCACACGGGAGCCATGATGAAAAAGGTCAAAAACAGCGACAGACCGATGATGATCTGATTCGAAGGCGCCTGCTGCGTACCAATGGCATTTCTTAAAAATGACAGGACCACGACGATGCGCGTGAACGACGTGGTCATCATCAAGAGCCCGGGAGCAAGCGACAGAACCGTCATCAGGAAGAATATCTGGAGAACCACCGCCACATCGGCAGGCTTGGACACTTTGCCCATGCCGACGCTGACTGTTGGAAGCGCCAGTGGCTCGGCAAAAGCCGAGGCTGCGGTCAGCATGCACAACAGGATCAAGGCTGTTTTAAAAAGGGTCCCATATTTCACAGCGCTTCACCATGTTTCTTCTGTAACGGCACATAGCGCATCAACCGGGACGGTACCCCTGCCGTCAGAGCCGCAAGCCTGTCACGGAGCTGTGCGGAGACTTGCGATGCACTGGTCCGTTCTTCGACCACCTCGATCTCTTCCAGCATGTCTATCTGCTTGACAAGTTGCAGTCCGTCGCCACTGTTGCTCAACAACAGATATTCTCCTGACACTTCCACAAGCAGGAGCGATTTTTTCGGAGCCAGGAAACGGGTTTCGACCACCCTGATATAGCGGGATACCCCTCTCACTGTCGGCGTAATTTTAAGCCAGCGACAGGAGATGTAATATACTACGAAGATAACGCCGATCACGAGCGCCAGCGATGCCAGCATTTGGAAAAAGCCGGCTGCCAGGCTGAAATCGGCGTTTCCCCCCGTATCCGCGGCAATAGCGGATACGGGGGTCAGCAATACCCCGCATATGGATCCACTTCGTCTCATAGCACCTTTTCCACCCGTTCATTGGGGCTGACGATATCGACAAGCCTGATGCCGAATTTATCATTGATCACGACAGCTTCGCCGCGGGCCACCAGTTTGGAATTGACGAATACGTCGAGCGGCTCGCCGGCAAGCTTGGACAGTTCCACCACCGCCCCCTGGTTCAGCTGCAAAATGTCCTTCACCAATAGCTTGGTGCGCCCCAGCTCAACCGTCAGCTGTAACGGAATATCGAGAATGAACTCCAGGTTTTTCACTTCCAGGCTGTTGTTATTGAGTTCGTCGCTGTCTATTTTTTCATTCACCACTCGCTCCCCCCTGCAGAATTCGGCTTATTTTCACCGCCTTGTTGCCGTCCCGCACACCCGGTATCCCTGTGAACTTGTTGACCCCTCCTACTTTTACCAGCAATTCACTCCGGCCACGGTTGTTCAGCATGATGGTGTCTCCTGGAGCAAGGTTCAGAAGTTCATCAAGGGTTATCACTGAATTGCCCATTTCAACCGATATTTCCAGCGGCGCCTCCGCCAGTTCCTCGGACAGCCGGTAGGACCATTGGGGATCGACGGCCATCATGTCGACCTGCATGCCGCTCTTGAGTTTGTCACGCACCGGTTCGATGGTCATGTAGGGAACGGCAAGTATCATCGTTCCGACAGTTTCCTCGATCTGGATCTTCAGCGACATGGTCACCACCTGGTATTCCGAGGGGACGATGTTCACGAGCCGTGGATTCATCTCCATGCGCAGCAGATTCATTTTGACCGCCAAAAGCGGCGCCCACGCCTTTTCCATGTCCACTAGTGCATCCTTGACGATCTTTTCCATCAGCCGCAATTCGATGGGGGTGAACAACCGGTTGTTGCTCGGTATGCTGGGAGCACCGGTGCCGCCGAGGATGCTGTCAACGATGGTAAAGACAAGGGTGTTGTCCATGGCTACAAGAGCCGCCCCCTTCAAGGGCTCGATCTTGTAGATGGCCATGCATACGGGTGAAGGGAGTATCTGGAGGAAGTCATCAAACTTGTAAGTGCGCGCCCCATCTTTTTTGATATCCACCATCTTACCGAGGCGATTCGACATGGTAACCCTGTTGTAGCGGATGAACCCGTCATAAATAATATCCAGATTAGGCACAAAGCCCTTGTGCGCATCTGAATTGAAGAGATCATAGGCGCTCGCCTGCCCGGCAACCTTTGCCAACTCTTTGTCCGGTTCGATGCTCCCGTCAAAAACCGCGCTCAACAGTGCCTCTATCTCGTCTTTGGTGAGGATCTTTTCCATCGTAGCCACCCTTACTGCACCACGAAATCGGTAAAGTAAACCTTCGTTACCCTGCCGACAGAAAGAATTTTGCCGGTTGTGGCCAGGATCTCGTCCCGCAACTGATTCTTGCCCTGAAGGTCCTGGACCTCCCGCATGGTCTTGGTGGTCAGAAGCACCAGAATGGCATCGCGCAACGCCGATTGACGGGCGTCGATTTCCGGTTTGACCTCAGGCCCAGCCATCTCGAATTCTACTTTTATCTTCAAGTAGCGAATTTCCTGGCCATCATAGATATTGACGATAAACGGGTCCAGCGGATAGACCGTGGAACTTGTCCCCTTCTCTCCACCTTCCCCCTTTTTCTCAGACTTTGCTTCAGGGGCTTTTGCTACTTTCTCGGCTTTACCGTCTTTGCTCATCAGTAAGACGGCAACGGCTATCACCACAACGGCCAGGATTACGCCCCCCACGATTATGATAAGTTTGTTCTTGTCATTATGGGTATTCTCGTCCTTGACTTGCTCAGCCATCCCTGTATCTCCTTTTCTCCAGTAATATCAGCCTGTTTTCTTCAGCATCCACTATACTGCAACCGCAATGCCAGCAGAGGCTGTCATAATTTTGTTTTTTGCAAAAAGGGTGTGCTTGACCGCAAGCGGCAGGATAGACAAGCTTTGGCAGGGATGATCCATATCTGCGATGCGCTGAAATTGTGAAAAGGAGGAAAGATTGGATGAAGATTTTGAAGAAGGCCGGTCAAGGTTTTGACGCAGTTACTGCAAGTGGGAAGGTCGGGGCTTTATTGGCGCCGGCCTTCCCACTCTCCGTCGTCCTAGCGTTTCAGGCTCAGTATTTCCTGGGTCATTTCATCTGCAGTGGTGATGGTCTTCGAGTTTGCCGAATAGGCTCGCTGGGTGATGATCATCTTGACGAACTGGCTTGCCATGTCCACGTTGCTCTGTTCCAGGGAGTTGGAGAGGATCTTCTCACTGGTTCCGTTCGGCTGGTTTCCTGCCAGGGAAAATGCGGCAGCAGAAACCCCTGATGACGCAGTCGGCGTGTACAGCGACCCACCCGCTTTTTCAAGGCCGGTTACATCGGCAGCACTCACCACCGCCAGCCTTTGGACGGTTGCCGCATTGGCCGGTGTTGTCGCAACACCCACCCCCCCGCTGGCATTGTAGTAGTTCGTGGTGATACCATCCTGGGCAAGATAGGTGATGAGCCCGTTCGGCTCTATCTTCACGATCTTCGCGAAATCCGTGGCGGGGGCTGCGCCTGTATTTGAAAACTGGATCGGATTCCCGGCGGTGTCCAGCACCTGGTAGCCATCTGGATTTACCATGGTCAGTGTCTTATCCACGTGGAAGGCGCCCGCCCGGCTCAGGAGGGCAGCATTCTGGGCAGCCACCGGCGCTGCGGTGGTCGGCGGTTTCAGGGCAAAAAAGCTGTTTCCCTGGATGCCCAGGTCGGTCACATTTTCCGTATTCTCATAAGACGACGAACCGAAAATATTTTCAACCTTCTGCATCTGCACCCCGCGGCCGACTTGCGAATCATTGCCGATATTAGCGGAAAGCATGTCCGAGAAGAGCGTCCTTCCGTATTTGAAACCGATGGTATTGACGTTGGATATGTTGTTGCCGATGACGTTCATGGCCTCACCGTTGTTCAAAAGGCCGCTCACGCCGGTAAACATTGCACCTGTAATACTCATTTGTTGCCTCCTTGTTCTGCCTGTTTGTTGTCGAACACCTCTGTCGGTCGGTGTTCGCGGGCTTCCTCCGGGAGGTCCAGCCCTTATTAAGTTCTATGTTCTATGTTCTACGTTGTCTAAATGATTACGGCGGAGTCGATGTTGGTAAAGACGTTCCCCTGCATGTGGGCCCGGTCCATGGCCGTAACCACTGTCCGGTTTTTGACACTCACCACAAAGGCTGCATCACCCAGCATGACCAGAGACTCCTTGCCCCCCTTTTGCGCGACACTGTCGACCGCCCCCGCGAGCTTTTTCATGTCCGTTTCACTCAAGCTGATCCCCCGCGCTTTCAATCTCTCCTGAGCGTGTTGCGAAAATTTTACGGCCTGGTTCGGCAGTTTTGCTTCAAGAATCCTGGCAAAGGGTGAATCAGAACCGGCCGGCTTTTCCTGTGACGGCTTTATCGGAGTCTGACGGGTAGGCGCCTGGATCGGCTGCGGGAAAAATATGTTGTCAACCACTCACACCACCCCCTTCACGCTGAGGATGTTGGCAATCGGGACCTGCAACGCACCTATGGTCAGGCTTGGACTGGCCCCTTCCATATTGACCCCGTCGACCTTCCCTTTGATCAACGGCGTGCCGGCAAAGGTGGTGCCGTCAACATTGCCGCCGGTTACGGCAACGTTGTAAGTTCCGGCCGGTAATTGCCGACCTATGCTGTCGGTGCCGTCCCAGGCAATAGAGCCGTCTCCCGCCGCTGTCCGGCCCTGGGTCAGGGTTTTGACCGTTGCGCCGCTTGCATCCGTGATCGAAAGCGTTACCGTTTGTGCAGCTGAAGGCAACCTGTAATTGATGACCGCTGGGCGGCCGGCCTGAAGACTGACCTGCGCCCCGGGCGCAACGACCTCCTTGCCGATGAACGATACGGCAGACAGTGTCGTCGTGTTGTTTGCCTGATTCAGCATGTCTTGCAGGTTGGAATTGGTATTATACGCCTGTTCCACCTGGGTAAGCTGGGCCAGTTGCGAAATAAACTGGGAGCTGTCCTGGGGATTCATCGGGTCCTGGTTTTGCAACTGGGTCACGAACAGCTTGAGAAAGTCATCCTTGTTCATGCCGGTTGCCTTTTTCATTGCAGCCGCAGCCGCAGTGGAATCATTCGAAGCTGAAACTGAGTTAATCATAACTATCACCTCCTTTTTTTAAAATCTCACATCCACTAACGAATTATTGCCTGTAGTCAGATAACTGACTCGCTGTTCCGCTCCATCATCGGTCGGTCCCGCCACGTTGGTAAAGTTTTTATGAGACTGATTCCGGGGCACCCATTTTTCATCCCCGAACGACTGGTTGAAACCATGCCCGACGCCGGTCTGGACATCGAATTTGTCCATGGTCAGATTCTGCTTCAACAAGGTCTCCTTGAGGCTGTCCAGGTTACCCATGAGGGCATCTTTCACCATCCGGTTTTCCGCCACGATTTCAACTTTTAGCCGCTGATCCACCATGCTGACGTTGATTTTCAGCTCCCCCAGTTCAGCCGGCTTTAGGGAAATGGTAATCTGGTTGCGTCCCTTTGCATCGTGGGTAGCCATACCGTCTTTTACCTGGGCAAGGATGCTTTCCGACAATGCAGTTTTTGTCCCTTCCGTTTTTGGCTGAGGCTCGGGGACGGAAAAGTTCTTCGGAACATCGGTAACTGCTCCGTTATGAAGGGTCCCCGGCATTTTTTCATTCATGCCGGATCTGCTGCTGTTCTCCCCGTCAAAAAACTCTTTACGGGAAGACGGTTCCTGAAAAACGACTTCTACCTTGGCAGTGTCAGGCGTCGTGGCAATGGAGTCCGCACTTTTCGCCTCGGACGATTCAGCTACCCCGTGCAGATGCTGGTTGGTCTCGTAACGCACCTGGTGGACGGCTTTTTCCTGGGCCGACTTTGCGATGACAATGGGATCAGACGGGGACGGTGCTGGCGATTGCTGCTGGTTGGTCTCGGGCTGCGTCGTCACCAAAGGTTCGGTAATTACCGGTATTTGAACTTCACCGGCATTGTTCCCGGAACCTTGAAGAGCGGAAGCTGCTTGCGCCGGAGTTGCTGTCAGTGGCGGTTGTGAAGGGACAGTTTGTCCGGCTGCATTGACATTAACCTGTTGCGGAGAGGAGGTTTCGGGAGCTTTTGCAACAAATTGAACCGTTTCCGGAAAAACCGTATGGCTACTTGATTGGGGAAGCGGTTTTGCATCGCCGGCTACGGGTTCGCCAGGCTGGGCAGCTGCATTTTCGGCCTTCGACATAATGGCAGCTGTAACGTCTGGTTTTGCCGGGGGATGAAAGGTGTCTGGTAATTCATGGTTGTCTGCCCCCGGAGGCAGCTTCGGGGCAACCATGACCGGTTGAGCAGCAGAGGCAGGCTGCTCAGCTGCCGGCGCGGGATTTGACTGCTGTAGCACGATATCAGCGGGCGACGCATCCTTGCTTGCCATTGACGGTTGCGGAATTAACGGTGTCGGTTTTGCAACAGAAAGGACACCGTCAGGCAACACCATCTCTTCATCAGTTTTAACAAAGCCTCCTTGCTGTTGCGCAACCGTTGCCACGGGATTAAGCCCTTCGGCAACAGCCGTTGTTTCAACCGATTCCGTTTGTGCAGCCATATCCTGCATCTGCGTTGGCAGGATTGACGCCATGGCCATCGGCATCCCGTTGGCCGCAATCATCATGGGTAAAGGGAGTTCATTGGTTGCGGATGATGATTCTTCCGTCTCCGATTCCTTTTTCCCAGGCTTCACAGCAACTGTCGCCTCTTCCTGTACTGCCGGTATACCGCTTTTGCCGACAAGCTCCTCCATCGCCATGCCCGGTGGGGATGACGACGCCATCTCCCGCAACAGTGCGGCAAATGCGCTGCCGCCTGATGGAGTCCGCACCGGGACATGCCCCGTTTCGTCAGAAGTCATCAGGCCTGCACCGGGAAGCGCGGGGGGGAGCGACTGCGGAATGATTTGCATTATTTCCATTGTTTTCACCTCCTTTCTCTGTGGGATGGGTCGAGGTTATAATCCCCCGACATAACTCTATGAGCGGCACCCGACTGCCGGAGTGCGCGGTTTATCCTTCATTACCTGGCGACGATGTTCTCCCTGGTCCACGTCAGAACCCGCGGCTGGTTGAGATACGGGATGAGTTTCACCACCGTTTTCTGGTCCATCCGGTCGAGCATCTCGATGACCAGGGATTCGTCCAGTTTGTCCAGCAGTTTCCCCGCCTCTTCAGGTCTGAGCGACTTGTATATCTTCAGCATCTTCTTGAAACGCTCGCTCGCCTCTTTTTTCTTGGCCTGCACGGAGGCGTCCATCGCCTTCCGGGCAGCGTTCAATCCGTTTATCCGGCTCTCCAGGCTGGCGGACATTTTATTAAGTTCCTCTTCCTTGACCTTTAAGGCGGCTTCTTTCTCCATCAATTGCTGCCTTTTCGTCTCCAGCGCCGCAGCCTCATCACTTTCGGGCCTGGACGGAGATACGGCACGCACGGCGCCCCGTTCCGCGGTTTTGGAGGCAGTTTGACTTGCAGCCTGAGCGCCCCTGCGCACAGAGGAAAAATCCATGTCAGACAGCCAGAGCAACATAATAATCGTCAGGGAAATCAGAAATATAAACTTTTTCATCTTTTGCCATGTCCGGTCTTCTGAATGGATATCTCGTCAAGAAAATGCCTCTCCTTTTCCGCAATACCCTGGTTATACGCCCGGATTTTACGATCCTTGAAAGCTTCCAGCACTTTCTTGTCCTTGGCTGCATCGAGAAGGGTTTCTCTCTTTTCGGTCATTTTTCTTTCAAGGGAAATTACCGCCTGACGATGCTCCCGAATGTCCACTGTTTTTTTCCGGCTGAAATCGGCATAAAGCAGTAATTCAGCCGCGGATATGCCGTCTTTCTGCTTGTCGGCGAATTCGTGAATAAGATGGCTCATGGCCTCTTCTTCCTTCATCAGCTGCTCGTTGGCACCCTCGAATTCCTGTTTTGCAGTGGCGAAATCAATCTTCCGCATCTTCTCCACTTCCATGCGGAAGTTGAGGACCTGATCAAGTTCAAACCCCTTTTTTGCCATGACGCACCTCAATAGCTACTCAATCTGTTTCACAACGTCGCGGATTGAAACGACCTTCTCCTGAACTGCCGCCAGCCCCTCACAACGCCATGGAAGCATCGAAAATCTCTGCCAATGAGGCCACGGCGGCGTCCACCTCCACGCCGTCGTTGACATCCTGCTTCAGATAGGAATTCATATGCTCTATCTTGGCAATGGCGTAATCGATCTTCGGATTGCTCCCCGGCTTATAGGCACCGATATTTATCAGGTCTTCGGCCTGGCGATAGGTTGCAAGCACCCCTTTGAACCCGCCTGCCAGTTTCTGGTGCTCCCTGGAAGTGACATCCATCATCACCCGGCTGGCGCTATTGAGAACATCTATGGGAGGATAGATGTTTCTGGCTGCCAACTCCCGGGACAGTATGATGTGCCCGTCGAGAATGCTGCGCATGGCATCGGAAACCGGTTCGTTAAAATCATCCCCTTCAACAAGTACCGTGTAGAGCCCGGTAATACTCCCGCCGTGAAAATTTCCCGCCCGCTCCAGCAATTTGGGAAGAGCGGCGAAGACCGACGGCGTATACCCCTTCGTGGTCGGCGGCTCACCTATTGCCAGCCCCACCTCCCGCATGGCCATGGCAAAGCGGGTGGCGGAATCCATCATCAGCAGCACCTTTTTCCCCTGTGCCTGAAAATACTCGGCAATGGTAGTGGCGATATACGCTCCGCGCATCCGTACCAGCGGCGGCTGGTCCGAGGTAGCCACCACCACCACCGACTTCTTCAGACCTTCCTCCTGCAAATCCTTTTCGATAAACTCCCGGAGTTCCCTCCCACGCTCACCGATGAGTGCGATCACATTGACATCCGCCTCGGTATAGCGGGCAATCATGCCGAGCAGGGTCGATTTGCCGACCCCCGATCCGGCCATTATCCCCACACGCTGTCCCTCGCCACAGGTCAGAAGGCCGTTTATGGCCCTGATGCCGAGATCGAGCGGTTCGCGGATCGGACGACGCTTCATGGGGTTTACCGGCATGGCGTAGATGGGATATTCTTCGCCGGTAATAATCGCCCCCCGGTCATCAATCGGCGACCCGAGCCCGTCTATGACACGCCCCAGGAGAGCCGGTCCTACGCCGAGCGAGGCTTTTTCCCGTCGCACCGATATCAGGCTGCCCAAACCCACACCACGCAACTCTCCCAATGGCATCAGAAGGGTCTTGTTGTCGCGGAAACCAACCACCTCGGCAGGGATCGGATCGCTCCCCTGGGAATTAATCTCACAGAGCGTCCCGACAGCGGTTTCCGGGCAAAATCCTTCGATAACGAGCCCCACCACCTGCGTCACCTTGCCGTGAAGCCTTATCGGCTTCACCGCTTCGACGGCGTGCATAAAACGGCTTAAATCAATCTTGCTGAGAGACATCTCTGTAATCCTCAATCACCGTTTTCTCCGGGGAATCGATGAGAAAGCTGCGTTCCTCCGTGAAGCGCCGGAAAATCTCGTCAATCTGAGCATCAATCCTTGCGTCTATAGCCCCCATTGACGTATCGACCAGACAACCGCCGCTGGGAATGTTTTCATCCGCTTTGAGCGTCATCCGTCGTTTCTCGTTTGCGCCGGGAGAAAACTGCTTGTTGTCGGCGACTATCTCGTAATCGGCCGGATTCAGCCTGACGACGACTTCATCACCGTCGGAAACGTTGCTCACCGCCTCTTTTACGATGCTTACCAGTATCCTCCGGTCAATGGATATCTCCTGAAGAATGATCTTTCTTGCTATCATAACGGCAAGAGTGAGCAGATTTTCTTCACTTTCCTGCATGACTTTCTGCCGTAGGCCGCCCGTGCTGAGCAGGGCTTTTGCCAGGGCCTCGCTCACCTTGGACAGAGACTCTTCGGCCTGGCGGCTTCCTTCACGAACCCCTTCATTAAAAGCCGCCTGCACTTTCCTCGCTGCCTCTTCCTCGGAAATCCCGGGAATAATTTCTTCCTCTGCCGCCTCTACCGGCGCTGCATCCGCCTCGGAGTCATCTTCCCCGACGCGTATTGCATCCTGCTCTCTGCATCTGCCGAGGAGGATCGGAACAAAGTTGTCGCCATCCTCGCAACTCGCAGCTTCAAAGTCCTCTTTCTCCGTCAACTCCTGAAAGTTAAAGCAAACAAAGCCTTCCTCTTCAGAGCGATTCAACTTGATAATATTAGACGAGGACATCGTCACCCCCGCGTCCCGCAATAACCACCTTTCCTTCCTCTTCCATTTTCCTCACGACCTTTATGATCTCGGACTGGGCCTTTTCCACGTCCGAAAGCCGTACCGGCCCCAATACCTCCAGGTCCTCCCGGATCATATCCGCTGCACGGGAGGAGATATTGCGGAAGATCTTATCCTTCACATCGTCCGGTGAAGTCTTCATGGCCAGGGTCAGGGTATCGTTGCTCACCTCGCGCATGATCGACTGAATAGCCCGGTCATCCAGCTTGAAGATATCTTCAAAGGTAAAGAGATGTTTGCGGATTACCTCCGCCAGAGGCTGATTGAGGACATCGAGTCGATCGAGTATCTTCTTCTCTCTGCTCCGGTCAAGGTAGCCAAACATATCCACCACCTTTTCCACGCCACCCACCTTGAACCTCTGGATTCCGCCAAGGGACGTCAATTCCTTGCGTATGACCTCGTCGATTTCGGCAATAATTTCCGGTGAAACCTGGTCAACCTCGGCAATACGTATCACTACGTCGGCCTGAAGCTCCTGGGGGAGAAGCCCGATTATTTCACTGGTCTGTTTCGGCTTCAGTTTGGCAAGTATGACTGCAATGGTCTGGGGGTGTTCTTGGGAAAAGAAGTTGGCGATGGTTTTTGAATCCATGCTGGCAAGGACATCCACCATATCCCCGATGCTGGAGGTACGCAGTTCCTGGAGAAGGCTTTGCGCTTTTTGCACGCCGAGAGCCTTTTCCAGGATCTTTTTGACGAACTCTTCCCCCTGGGAAAAAAACCCGGATTCCGGATTGGTAATGTCGGTAAACTCGCTAACCACGGCCTGGATCTCTTCACGCGAAACATGACCCAGCCGCGCCATGCTCTGGCTGATTTTTTTTATATCGACATCGTCCATATGTTCAAATACCTTGCTCGTCGCTTCAGGCCCAAGGTATATGAGCAGTATCGCCGCCTTATCGGCTCCGGTCATGTAACACCTCTAACAACTGTTTAATCTTTGTGAGACAACCAGTTTTGCAGGATTTGCGCTACCTGATAAGGGTCCTGCTTGACCTTTTCAATCAATTCCAATTGGTTGAGACTCTGCATCTCCAGTTGCTGTTTATGCACTTCGGCCAGCTGCATCGCCGCATCATCTTCGGGCAGCGGCTGGAAAGCAGAAGCGGCCTTGTGCGGTTTCAACGTTTTCAACAGCGGCCGGATTACGAGGAAAAGAAGGGCGAAAAAGCCTAAGGCAATCAACAGGTTTTTCAAGAGCGCCTGCATTATCGGCGCATTCCACCATTTATCCTGATCGCTTGCCCCGCCGTCATCGGTTTCCTGGAAGGGGATATTGGCAACCGTTACCTGATCGCCACGCTCTGCATTAAACCCGACTGCGCTTTTGACGAGGGCTTCGATTTTCTGCAGCTCATCGGGAGTGCGCGGCTGATATTTGGCCTTGGCCGTTGCGCCTTCTTTGGCGCTTGCCGGCGCCACATACTTGCCGTCAACAAGAATTGCTACGGATACCTTGTTCATGCTCCCGACCGGTTCGATAATCCGGGCAGTCGAGCGGCTCACCTCGTAATTGAGGGTTTCATCGCTCTTTGTCCCCCCGCCGGAAGTGACTCCTGCGGGAGCGGCCTTCGCCATGTTCGACTGCACGCCGGGAACACCTGCGGCAACGGTGGACGCCCCCCCCTTTTCCTCGCTGCGCTGCTCGCTGCGTACAGCGGCGGATTCGGGGTCGTATCTCTCTTCATATTTTTCTACCTGCTTAAAATCGAACGTTGCTGAAACGCGCGCCACCGACTTGCCTGTCCCCACAACCTTGTCCAAGAGTGTCTGCAGCCGATCTTCAAGGTTCTTTTCATAAGTTCTCTGGGTTTCCTGCATGGTGCTGGTCATCTTGCTCGTAAGGTCCGAAGCGCCTACTTTACTCAGCATTTTCCCGCGACTGTCAAGAACTGTCACGTTTTCAGGGTCCATCCCCTCGATGGAAGAAGCCACCAGGTGCACAACACCCTGCACTTCGTTTTCGCGAAGCGTGTGGTTCGACTTCATCTTCAGCACAACAGAAGCGGTCGTTGGCTTTTCATTGTCCTTGAACAGGGATTTTTCTGCTATCGCCAGGTGAACCCGGGCCTGTTCCACACCGGCAAGCTGAGCGATGGTGCGTGACAACTCTCCCTGCAAAGCGCGTTGATAGTTAAGCTTCTGGACGAACTCCGTCATGCCGAAATTTTTCCGGTCGAATATCTCAAATCCTACCCCGCCCCCCTGGGGAAGCCCTTCGCTCGCCAGCGAGAGCCGCAAATCATAAACCTTGTCGGATGGGACAAGAATTGCCTTGCCATCAGCGGCGATCTGATATGGGACTTTCTGGTCCTTGAGTTTTTTGACGATCTCACCGGCATCTTCGGTAGTCAGGTTGGCGAACAAAGGACGATAATCGGTCTTGTTGGCGACTACGATCAGAGCCGCAAAGGCCACGAGGGAAGCTACAGCAACCCCTGCCACAATCAGGCGTTTGGCTGGGGGGAGCGTAAGGAACGGTTCAAGCAGTTTTTTAAAACCTTCCTGCATGCAAACTCCGTATCAATCTACAAATCCGTTCTGTTGGTGGAATGTATTTCCCATGGGAACCGCTTATACCGGCATCCGCATAACCTCTTGATACGCCTCAACCGCCTTGTTGCGCACCTGGCTGAGAAACTGGAAGGAAATGCTCGCCTTTTCCACGGCAAGCATAACCTCATGGAGCCCCTTGGATTCCCCGACGGCAAGACTCTGAATCGACTTGTCCGCCGTTACCTGCATTTCGTTTACCTTGCCGACCATTGCACCCAGATATTTGCTGAAATCTTCGGCCGGTGCAGCAACCTTGGTCTCTTTGGCAATGGGTGAGGGAAATGCACGTTCGACCCCAACCCCACTTTCAATCCCCTTTATTACCATCTGCTCCTCCTGAAAAACTTGCTGTACATTTAACGCTTCCGAGCGCTTTCAGCGTGATTTATCGTCCAAGTTCAAGGGTTTTCATCGCCATGCTCTTTGCCGCCTGAGCCGCCGTAACATTAGCCTCATAGGTTCGTGTGGCAGCAATCATATCCGCCATTTCCTCAACGACATTTACATTAGGCAGCGCCACATACCCTTGCTGGTTTGCATCGGGATGGGTCGGGTCATACTGCAATCGCGGCGGGTTCTGGTCTTCATTGATCTGCACTACGCCGACCTGTTGCGGCACCCCCCTGTTCCCGGTTTTGCTGAAGACGGAACTGAAGGATTCAGCCACGGGCCGCGCAGAAAATACCGCATCCTTGCGCCGGTACGGCCCGCCTTCAGCAGTCCTCGTCGAATTGGCATTGGCCAGGTTGCTGGAAATCAGGTTCATCCTGGTCCTCTCGGCAGTCAACGCAGAGGAACTGATATCCATTGACGTAAAGAAGTCCATTTAGTTTCCTCCCCTTATGGCAGTTTTTATCCCGTCGAACTTTTTCCCCAAAAGCTGCACTGTTGCGTTATACATGATCTGGTTTTCCACCATTCGCCCCATTTCATTCTCCAATTCGACCTTGTTGCCGTCAACGCCGGGCGAACTCGCCGGTGTTTCGATCACATTTCCCCTGACACCGTCAACGGTCGTGCTCCCTCCGCGAAGAGGGATATGTCGCGGATTGGTAATCGATCCTTTATTTTTCCCTTTCCCTTTGAGCGCTTCTTTCAGCTCACCCTCAAAGGAAAGCTCGGTGGGCGTATAGCCGGGAGTTTCAGCATTGGCAAGGTTCGCCGAAATATGGCTATGGTTTCTGGCCCTCAGGTCAAGACTCTTGCTCAAGACATTAACTGTTACTCCAAAAATTCCATCAACCGGCATATACACCTCCTTACCCATCTCGTATACTAGCAAAACCCATACCAGTAAATTTATCCTGCGATTACAGATAGTTATACCCCGCAAGGCAGTTTGTCGCATTAATTTGGCCCTTCGCTTCCGAACAAAGTCATTATTTTGACAACCCTGAAGCACGCCCTCCGTTATTCTCCTGCCACTCCTGGTCACTGATGGCCTGTTGAGCCATTTTGCGCCAGACAGGATCGCTACCTTCCTTTACAATTCGATCCCACAGGACCTTGGCTTCTTTGTAATTCTTCTGGTGCAGATTCAGTTCACCCATCGTATAAAGAAACTGATCCCGCATCTCATTACCGGCAGTTTCAAGCCCGGTGCGATAGGCAACCATGGCTCCCCGGTAGTCCCCGACTTTTTTTCTGCCTGAGCCGACGGTAAAATATGCGTCACCGGCCAGTGGCGATGACATCCCGGCCTGCCGTAACCCATCGACATACCTGGTCAGGGTCATGTCAGCCCTTTTATAATCCCGCGAGGTTGCAAGCGCTTTCCCCAGGTAATAATAGCTATTCAGAAATTCTGCCTTCACTCCCGGCTTGAAAAGCCAGGAAAGTTCGGCAACAACACCGGACATATCCTTTTTAAAAAAACTGATTTCTCCCAGATGCTCAAGCACATGGTGAGTATCTGGATGACGGGGGAACCTGATCAGGAAACTCCGGGCAGTCGCTTCGGCCTGGGGAATATCGTCCAGCGTCATGGCGTTGTCGATAATCCGCCCATACATGAACGGGGCAGCGGACGCCGCCCATTCCCGCTCGGCAAGATAGTGGAACAACTCCAGTTCCGCGACAGGCTTGTGAATATCTGCAAATCCCTCTGACAGCCGGCGGATGAATTGATCGTCGGTAAAACATCGGGACAGATAATCGCGGTTTTGCTGCGCCAGCTTGACAACCCCCTCATAATCCTTTGCCGCATACCGTTCGAGGTAGACCTGCAAGAGCAGATCTTCGCGAATGCCCCGGGCAATAGCGACAAATATTCCCTGTGGATATAGCTTTTCATATTGACATATGGCGGCTAAAGCCGTTTCACTCTGACCATACAGCGATTCGAGGAACGCTGCCTTGAAATGGGCATCATCCCTGAGAAAGACGTCACCCGAGGATTTGTAGATATCCTGATATCTCCTCATCAAGGATTGATAATCTTCAAAGCCAACGGAAAATACCCGCCTGTCGGCCAGTTTCAATACTGCGTGGTTGGCCGCCTTGCTTCCGGCAAAATTTTCCGCCACGGTCTTGTATATGGTAACGGCTTCCTTTTCCCTGCCGTTACGGGCCAGGATGTCGGCAAGGCGATCCAGAAGCATCGGTGCGTAGGTTTTATCTGCCAACTGGGCAATCAAGCGAACCAGCAGCCGTCTGCCATCTGCCAGATTTCCCATGCGTGCAATGCTGTCCGCGTAGTAAAAGGTTGCCGCAGGATTCAACGACAGATACTCAGGCCAGAGCCGCTCTCCTTCGCGAAAAGCCTTTAATGCCGGCTCATACCTTTCCAATAGATAGAGGGCCTCACCCTGGCGATAGGAAGCAAGCGCCCGCATCGGCGTATCCTTGTTGAGGAAATAGCTAAAAACCTCTACGGCCTCGGCAGCCTTTTCAGTGTAGAGAAAGCCTTCCCCTTTTTGAAAGAGGAGTACGTCTTCTCCGGCAATCACCTTTTGAAGCTGACGGCTATCAGTCGGGATAAACGGAATTTCGGCGCGCAACGGCGGATCAAACTCCCTGATCAGTTTCTCAGTCCCGCTCAATATCCGCTCCCGGCCAGGGACGATAGCAGGGGCATCCTGTTGCCCGGGAAAGGAGCCGACATCGACAGTCAGGACATTTTCCGCCTGGTCGAGGATTCGCACCCCCGTTACCGTGTTTTTCGCCGCGATGGCCACGTGTACATCATTGCCGCGCTGGGAAAAAGCAACCCCCCCGATATGGGTGTCCGAATAGGAGTTGAACCTCCTGAAGCGTGGCGAGTCGGCACTCTTTAAGGTGAGTCGGATTTGATTCGGCAGTTGCGTCAGTGAATACGTGAAAAGGTTATCAAGCTTGAAGATAATGCGGGTGTAGCTCCCATGCCGATTGATTTCCACCCCCTGCAAACGGGTGAGGCCCTGCGCCATCGCTTCAGGAGCGACCATCAGGCACAAAACAAACCAACCCGCCCAAACTACGCGTAGTCTGGTGCGTTTCGACATACGATCAAACCGGGTTGCTGCGGCTGTAATTAATAAGTCTGGAGATTCCATATTTAGTGGTCTTGATGCAAATTCGAGTAATTCTTCCCGTCAAAGAAAAGTTATTGGATCGATGAATGTTGACAGATTATTGGCCGGCATCCGTTTCACAGCTTTGTAAGGCAAAAGACGTGCCGTTGAACGCAGTGCGTTAGAACGCACTCTGTCAAGGATTAAGAGAAACAGGGGGATTTGGGGAGGTCAAAAAAATGGTGACGGGCAAGGATTTATTGACGCCGGTTAAGCAGCATGGAGGAATCTTTTTACCTTTGCCATTAATTCTTCGGCGTCAATGGGTTTCATGATTATATCACTTGCCCCGTATTTAAGGGCCTTGAGTACGCTCGTGCGGGTCCATTCACCGGCACACATGATAATGGGAAGGGGCGCCTTTTTACTTTGTGCGTTTATTCTGTTACAGACAGCAAGGTCCCGTTCTCCCGTTTCAGCAACTTCGATTACCGCGACCTTAACCTCGGCATCGTTAAGCAGGTCATTAATATCCGCGCCTATAGGCGCATCAACAAGTTGCAAGCCTATGGAGGCGAGGCAATCTTTGACCATCTGCCTCTCGTGCGAATCCTCGCTGAGGATGAGGATTGTCTCCGGTCGGGAACCGGCTTTGGCCGCGCTGGCGGGATTTCCCCCCCCGTCATCGGCCGTTTCGGTCGTGGGCGCAGGCTCAACCTGCTGCTCTTGCTGGGGATCAAAGAGATTGGCCAGGGCCAGCGGGACCATGATGTCGACAGAATGCATCTCCTGCCCCTCTGTCTCCAGAGGCGCGCGAAACATCAGGTAATCACCTTCGGGCAAGGGCTCTTCATGGGTGAGTTGATCAATTTCAGGGATAAACTTTTGCGGGGGGAGGAGTTTCAGGTGGACCTTATTAGGCAAGTTTGGCTGAAACACCGAATTGAACGAGCCGATGATCTGGTTGGCAATTTCTCCGAAGGCATCTATATCGTCATCGCCCATAATGCACAACCGTCTCTTTTCGGCAATCCTGGCAGGTGGGATACCGAGAAGAATACTGCTCATAACTATGGTGTCACCGAGGGAAAAGAGGAGATAAAACCGCCCCGGATACTCCTCTCTGGATTCGACGCCGACCACAAAAATCGCATCGTCCATATCGGTAAAGTAGCTCTGGCGATTGGTGTTCAGAAGCTCTGAGCCATTTACCGCGAGCGTCTGCCCCAATAGCATGCTGCTCTCTTCGCCGGCCTGTTTCAGTGCAGCATCGAGCATCTTTTTCAGTTCTTTGAACTCTGCCATATCCAGCTCCGTTACTACATCTCTTTTCTTAATTTAAGTCCTACGAGAAACCTTTCACCTTCATTGGTAAAAGGAATTATCACGCAATTACTGTCGGACATGGAGTTGACCGTGTATTCTTCGCCCGAGATGACTGTCGGTATGGAAAGGTTTATATCGAGCCCTCCCTTTGAGAGAATCTGCTTGACGTATCCGCCTAACATATTGGCAATCTCACCCAAAGCGTCGTTGACGTCTTCACCGACCTCATCCACCTCCATGCCGAGCATGTTGGAGGTAATTCGTAAGGCGAATGACCTGGGACAATGAATGGAGAGGATGCCGGTATAGGTCCCTGCGAGTCCGACCATGCCGGTAACGCTGCAATGAAACGTGGTGACCGGTTCACGTAACGGATAGGAGTCTTCCAGGTCAAGCATCACCATCGTATTGAATACTTCCTTTGTGGCATGGATTACATAACCTGCCAGATCTTCTTCCTGCATATGGACAGATTCGGAAACAGCTAAATTCAAAGTCATCACAGCATCCCTCCCAATTTTTCATTAAGCTGCTCAGGGGTGAACGGCTTTTTAATGCTGTCGCTGGCCCCATTGGTCATGGCCTCTTTCAGAACATCCTCGCCCCCTTCAGTGGTTATCATCACGATCGGCATCGTCTTGCCACTGGCCCGCACCTGTTTGATGAATTCCAGTCCGTCCATGTTCGGCATATTGATGTCGGAAAGGATGAGGCCCACTGTTTTTTCCCCGAGAACATTGAGTCCTTCGATCCCGTCGCCAGCCTCATAGATATCATCCAGGACCAGTCCCGCCTGCCGCAATGACCGGGAAATAATTTTTCTCATGGTAGATGAATCATCGACAATTAACACGTTTGCCATTTTGCACCCTCCTTATTTTTCTTTCGCACAATGAGTGTCATTTTTTTGAAAGCCACCATCAACCCGGCCTTCATGCTCCAGGCTCTCTTCCCCATTTACCCCGGTTCAATCTGCCATAGATATCCCCTGATCGGTTTATGCACCAAATGTATATTTAATCGGTCGGCCAAGAGAAAACTTTAGGGTGCATGGCACGTCAGAAGAAACCTTGAAAAAAAGTGGAGGATTCTGTCAATGACAGGCTCCCAGAGGAATGATGACCGAAAAGCAGCTGCCTTCGCCCTCCACACTTTCAACTTCGATCGTACCGCGGTGAGCTTCCACAATAGCTTTACTGATGGTCAGGCCAAGGCCGGTCCCTTTGAAGCCGGTAGCAGCAGAAGATCGAAAATACTTGTTAAAGATCCGCGGCACATCTTTCTGCGGGATCCCGATCCCGGTATCTTTGACGGAAACAAAAACCTTATCCTCCCGCACTTCAGCAGTCACCGTTACTGAGCCGCGGCGAGGGGTAAACTTCAACGCATTGCCGATAAGGTTGGCAAAGACCCGTGAAAGCTGCTTGCCATCGACCTTGAGAGGAGGAATCCCCTCACTTATGTTATAGGTAAGATTCGAACCGCGCGCCTGGGCTTCACGTAATCCGTCACGGCAGCACCCATCAAGCAGTGCGCCGATATCACAGACGGCACAATTAATCTGCAGGAGACCCACCTCCAGCCGATAAGCGTCCAGGACGTCCTCTATCATGGCAAGAAGCTTTAGAGCGCTCCTGTCCATCTCCTTCAGACAAGGCTGAAGCGAAATGTCGATCTTTTGCGGCATTTCCCCCTTCAGCGTCTGGACGTATCCCATCAAAACCGTCAATGGAGACTTGAGATCGTGGGTCATCATGGCAACTATCTCTTCGCGCTGCTTCTTTTCTTTCTTATCTTCGGTAACATCGCGCAACTCGAACATTTCCCCCAGTATTTCGCCGTCAGGAGCATATAATTCGGATGATTTGACGGTGATTACCGCACCGTCAATGCTCATCTCAACAGGAGTCTCGCTGCAATCTTCACTCAGAACCTTGTAAATAGCGGTGCGCAGCGGCAACATATCAACCCTTTTGCCCAGTACGGAACTGCCGGAGGCTTGCAGTATTGCCTCGGCCTTGCGGTTGATGAGTGTAAGTCGTCCGCTGGTCTCGACAAAGATCACGCCTATGCCTACGCTGTCCATAAGCATGCCGACAATAGCAGACCTATTGGAAAGAGAAAGAGTGTCCTCTTTTGGAGATCCCGTATGTGTCAATCCGCTTTTTTCCATAATGACTCTTATCGGGTATTGCCAGAAGATCTTTAGAATTAATTTATCCCCGAGCCGCTCCTTTCCCCTCCATTAAAGCCAGTCTGTAGCTTATCTTGGAGCGCCCGGGCATGTGTTCGATCACTAATTCCACCGACATGACTATGAAAGCCTTTCATTTCAACTGGTTTCAGGCCTGAATGATGGGCGATCCTTCCTTCGGCATATTTGATTGACACCCTTTCTGGGCCGTGATAGGTATGGAGAAACAGCTAGATAGCGCAACCCCAGAGGTTTTATGTTCTTCAGAAAATACCTTTCCTCATTGCGGAGCACCTATTTTTTCATGCTCTGTTTCGGCCTTTTGATGGGGGGATTGTTCCCCTTTTATTCCTACATTTTTTTCGGCAGCAAGGCATTTACCCTCCTTTACGTCATCGGCTGCCTTACCGCCGGGGTGCTGGTAGGCACATTCTGCCATTACATCATCAAACAGGTGATGAAGATCTATCTGGAACGCCAATGGCTGGTGCTGAGCCGTATTGCAGGCGAAGAAGAGACGCGGGCCCTTGCCAAGGGTGAAGACGAGCTCAAGCTTCTTCTTGAATGCTACGACCTCCTGATGGGGAAGGTCCTGGCAATGGTCGGCAACGTTACCGCCCTTATCCGGGATATAGGCGCGTTCCATCGGCAGATCGGGGAACAGTCGAAAGAGATCGTCCAGGGGAGCGAAAAGCAGTCCGACAAGGAAAAGGAGACGTTGCAGGCCGTCCAGGAGATGAACGGTTTCTTCAACGACCTTTTGAAGGAGATCGAGGATATTTCGCACAGGACCGATGAACGGGCGTCCATAACTGCGGAAATGAGCGCCACCACCGACACCATTGCTGAAAACATAAAGGACTATTCCTCATCAGTGCTTGAAACGTCTGCATCCATAGAAGAAATGGCCCTCAGCATCAAGGAGACCACCAGCAACATCGAGGCGTTGGCGGTTTCCACGGAACAGACGTCCGGTTCAATCAATCAGATAAATACTGTCACTACGGATATGCGCGACAATGCCCAGAAGGCCAGTGAATGCTCCGAAAATGTACGGAAGAAGGCCCAGGAAGGGATGCGTTCAATGACGGCCACGCTCAAATCCATGCATGAAATCGAGAAGAGCAACGCCGAGTCCTTTGCCGCCATAAACCGGCTGGCCGTCCATTCCGCCCGGGTCGGAGAGTTTCTGAACGTAATCAAGGATGTGGTTGAACAGACGAACCTCCTCTCCCTGAACGCCTCCATAATCGCGGCCCAGGCTGGGGAGCGGGGCAAGGCATTTACCGTTGTTGCCGAAGAAGTGCGCTCCCTCGCCCACAGGACAGCCTTATCCGCCAAGGAAATCGAAGATCTGGTCAAGAACATACAGAAAGAAACAGCAGACGTACAGCGAACGGTTGCTCAAGGGAAAGACAGGATCAAGGAAGGGGTAAAAATCTCGGCATTGGCCAACAATGCGCTGGAGAAGATCGAGGAAAGCGCTGCGGAGGCATCTCAAATGGTGCAAAAAATCGCTGCCGCAACGGTTGAGCAGGCGTCCTCAAGCAGGCTCATCACCGATGAGGCGGAAAAGAATTTTCACCGGGTAAAGCAAGTCACCAAGGCCATTCAGGAGCAGGAGCGAGGAATAAGCCATATTGTAAAGGCCTTGGAACATATGCGTTCCCTTTCCCAGCTTATTACCAACTCGACCCAGGAACAGGCGCGCGGCAACCGTCTCTACCTGAAAAGCATAATGGAGGATAACGACAAGGTGAAGGAACTGAAGGATACGGCCATTCAGCAGATAATGATGGGAGACGTTCTCGTGAACTACGTCAGGGAAGCGGGATCTCTCATTGAAACCAACGCCGGAGAAGCCAGACAGATGATGGATCAGATCGACAAGATCACCGCAATGACCGAAGATCTATGCAAGGAACTGGCGCCGTTCACTTCCCGCCCAGCAATACAGTGACCAGTTCGGCCATCATCTCATTCTTCAACGAATAGCAGACCCTCACCCCATCCCGCTTGGCATCCAGTATGCCGTTTTTCTTCATTACCTTCAGATGTTGCGAAACTATAGCCTGCGGCATCCGGAGACATTCCCAGATCTCCTTTACGCAGGCACATTTCCCGGCGAGTCCGGCTGCGATCTTCAGCCGAACCGGATGGCCGAGCGTCCTGAGCAGCAGCGCCTTTTCCTCCAGATCCATTTCCGGTCGCCCTATGCCGTTAGCCGTCATCGAAAACTCACCGTGTAGTTTGAAATCCGCATGGTCGTTACTCATCGATCGATCGGCAAGTGGTTTCTATACCAGCCGACAATACCGTCGCTCACGTTGTAAACCTCGCCGTAACCCTTGCCTGCCAAAAAACCGGCCACGAGATTGGAACGGGAACCGACAGCGCAGTAAACCACAATCGTCCTGTTTTTGGGAACTTCGCCCAGACGGCGCTCTATTTCGTTGAGAGGGATCAGCACCGCCCCGTTCAAATGCGCCTGCCGGTACTCGTCCGGTGTACGTACATCGAGCAGGAAGGCGTTTTTGTTCTTCGCCAGCAGTGCGCGCGCCTCCAAGGAACTTATGTTCCTCTGCCCTGCGGCAATTGCCAATGATGCAGCGGTCAGAATGATTGCACTAATTAAACCCGTTTTCTTCATGTGGCTTTCTCCCCTCGTAATACTTTTGCCACACCCTCATACTTCCAGTGTGTATCCCACCTGAGCCGGGTGATAATGTCCCGGGAACTCCTTCGCCAGCCTGGCCGACGCGGCAAAACCGGTGCAATGGCTGCCGCAGATTTTCTGAACACCGGAAACGCGCAGGGCCTTGATCGTTTCATCCAGTTGCGCCTGCGAACAAAAACCGAGATGGCTTCCGCCGATCACGGCATAGAGTTCGGTTATTCCCGTCTTTTCCCTTGCCAGTTCAATGGTGTTGATGATCCCGGCATGACAGCAGCCGAGGAGCAGCACCAGCCCCCTCGCTGTCCGCAGTATCAGTGATTGATCGTCGGGCAGGTGATCCGATATACAGCCCGCATCGTCACAAAAAAGGCCGGTGTCTCCCTGCTCGTAGGGTGTCGTTCTCGGCACTTCACCGGTCAGAAAGATATCCGGCTCTATTTCGCGGAAAACGCGACTGAGATTGAACGCAGCTCCCTGGCCACGCAGGAACTCCTCCCCGTAAGGGATGCCGATCGACTGGCTCCTCTCCCGGTCCCGTACCGCATAGCGACGGGCAAAAACAGCCGGATGGGCATAAACCTCCTTGCCGCCGCAGGCTTGCAGCAAAGGCCACAGGCCGCCGGTATGATCGTAATGGCCGTGGGAAAGAACCACTTTGCCGACTTTACGCAGGTCCCGGTTCATGCGCTGGGCGTTGTGCAGAAGCGTATTTCCCTGACCCGTATCAAAGAGCACGGTGCCGCCTTCATGCTCCACCAGCGCGGCAAACCCGTGCTCGCCGAGGGTTCCGGAGATCGGCCCTACGCTGTTATCGCAAAGGACGGTAATGCGGAATTTCATTTACAACCGCACCCTTTCGGAAATTTCGGCACACCCGCCTTTTCCAGAATGGTCATCATCGGGCACCAGTTGGTGAAGCCCGACTGGAACAGGTTCAACCCCACGAAAGCGGTAAACCAGAGCCAGTTGATGTTATGGAAATGGGCCAGGGTAACCGACAACAAAATGAAAAACCCGGCGATGATCCTCAGCATTCTGTCAATGTACATCTTATTTCTCCTTTGTTTGTTGTTGACTGCCCCTCTTCCAGGCGAAAATAACTGTTCACCCATCAAGTCGGCTCCTGATATGGTTGTCAGTTGTCAAGCAGAATAAAGTTTTCCCGTCCACTTTTGAAGTGGCTATGCTGTTTCAATATTTCCAGGGCATATGCCGGGGCAGAACCTGTGTTGCGACGTTTGATCG
>Ga0074193_1001390_pt1 | contig 29797 bp, 23 predicted proteins | sample EPASupsiteHSE605_FD_64523 | JGI IMG/M metagenome (GOLD analysis project Ga0074193, IMG submission 64523) | Bioremediated contaminated groundwater from EPA Superfund site, New Mexico - Sample HSE6-05 | ecosystem: Environmental > Aquatic > Deep subsurface > Groundwater > Contaminated ... | reverse complement strand
CCTCATGGGCCAGGTTTATATTTCCGCTCACAATCACCACGTCACCCTCTTTTAATCCATCTTCCACCGTATAACTATCCACATTTTCCAGTCCGGTAGTTACGTAATTCCACATTGCTTTACCCTTTTCGAGCGTGAAAACCACCTGTTTTCCAGAACGCAATACCACTGCCTCTTTAGGAACCACCAGCTTTTTACCAAGCAATCGCTGGATACGCACACGTACATTCATCCCTTCAAACAATTTGCCACCACCCGAAACCGCAGCCTTCACCTTAACCATACCATCGGCGTTTACAAGCGGATTAATCTCGGAGATACGCCCCTCCACTTCGGCATCCGGAGCAGAAAAAGGAGAAACACGTACCCTGTCGCCCAACTTTATTAAAGCCAGCTCACTTTCCAGTACGGTAAAATCTGCCTCCAGACTCTGATTATCTATTACGGTACAAAAAACCTCCTGTGGAGAAGCCGTATTAAGGGCCCTGGTAAATAAATTGGCAACTATACCATCAAACGGAGCAGTGAGTACAGCATGCTGCTCTTCGAACAAAGTAAGATCGTAATCGATACGAGCCTTATCGTAGCCACTTTTAACGCGGGCCAACTGCATGGTAGCCACAGGGACTTTGGCAGAATCGGCCAAGGCATACCCCTGACCAATCAGCACATCCTGCAATTCCAGGCGAGCTCTTGACAAAGCATCCCTCGCCGCTTCGGTCCGCCGATGCAAACGAAACTTATCCAATTCACCCAGCTTTTGCCCCTTTTGTACCCGGTCCCCATTCTTTACATATACGGCAGCAATGGTTTCGGCGGACTGAAACTTCAGCTCCACCTGCCTGCGGGCAGACAACTTTCCATTACTAAGCAATTCATGATCAAATTGAGACGGTAAAAGATTAATTACCGTTACCACATTCTTTTCGTCGGGAAGCACTGTTTGTACAGCTTCGTCATCCACAGATTTCTTTTCGCCGCTGCCACAAGCCATTGTACCTAAAAGAAAGAAAGCAAAAACCAGATAAGTGTGTTTCATATATTTTTTAGTTTCATTGGATAAACAAAGCATGTTGAACTCCAAATATAATTATTAATTCACTAAACAATCTATTCTAATCAATAATTTAATATAAATTACCATTCGTAATACTCCTGTCTACTTCTTCACTTTATAGAACATCAAGACTGGATTACTATCCTCACTAATTTCTTGTAATTCTTTTGGGAAAACACTGGCATCAATTGACAACTTTTCCATAATTGTCATTGGAGATACAAGTGAAAAGAAGCAGTCCTGATAAACTCCAACAACAGGATAAAATACAGGAAGCTCTTTTACCGGATTATTCGACACCTTATTTCCAGCATAAATTATTTTATTCTTTTTCAAATCATAAAATACAGTCTGATAAAAACCGCTTTTCGAAAACCAGAAATATAAAATATCATCACACTGATAAAGATTGGTTATACCAAAGGAATAATCAGTCTTATTCAGCTCTGTGGGTTGAATCCTATCTTTTAACAACTCATCAGGTAGAGGATTTGGTAATTCAATATTTAAATATGGTATTATTTTATTGGGAACGAGACGATAAACCATAGTATCAAACCTTTTATTGTATAATAAGCTGCCATTATTATAGAAAAAAGGATGCCCGTTACCAAAGTTCAGAATATAATTTGAAATTTCATCATGCTCAAAAAATCTATTATCTATTTTATTCCCAATCGTAGAATAAAGAAGAGAATAATGCAACTCTTTATTGTCTGGATAATTAAAGTGGTCAGGGTTGTCAAAAAAGAAAACGCCATCAACAGATGCCATGCCCACGGGAGCAAACGTTGAAGTTGAGAGCGACGATAAAAATTGCCCGTCATTCAAATTATAAACATTCAGTCGACGTTTTCCGCTATCATATGCTATTAATTGATTGGATGCTTTATTTATTGTAAAGTCCAGTAGTCTGAAAAACTCTTTGGGACCACCACCTTTATTATTGATCTGATATTCAATCTCTCCCTTCATATTATAACACACTATTTTAGGCGTGTCATCTAATACAAAAACTCTTTCATCATCAACAATAATCCGTTTAACACCACCCAACGGCTCATCATTTGCCAAAACGACAAAAGAACTCATTTCAAGCAATTGATTTACATTTCTAAATGCAGTATCTGCCAACTCTACCTTAATAGTTCGCAATTCATTCATCACTTCAACCACATCCTTTTCCGTATGTTTCCCTTTACAAGAAAGCATACAGAATAAAAGAACAACAAAGAAAATTCTATTCATAACAATTATTTCATCAAATTAGTCTAATCATCAGTTTTATAAATCAGCAAAATATTGGTTATATGTAAATTCAATTTTCTTTTAACCAATCTGATAAATCATATTTTACAATACCAACATCAGGGCGAGAATATGCACCATAAACTATATTAGCTTCTGGAGATATAGCTATACGGCCGATAGCTTTATCTGTTTTAAAACTTTTAACAGCTCTACCTGCGTGATCAAATACAAGAAGAGTTTCTGGAACCAAAGCTCCAGGACCACTATTCATCAGTTTCATTTCCTTTCCACTATAGGCGCAAAAGATATACTGATTATTCATTTGAACATCATAAAAACCTGTACGATTTAATTCAGGATCAAATCTGTCAGAATCTCCGCTAAATATAGGCTGCGTAACAAAATGCTCCCATTGTTTGGTTACTTCTCCTTTGGATGTAACTTCATAGCAAGCAATATAACCTATGTCGTTCATTGCAAAAACTAATTTATTACCATAAGACGCAAAGCAGCCTTGATAAAAGCTAAAATCAGTAATCTGTTTGTTTTGGGGCACATATCCAAAATTCTTTACAATCTTCAAATCTCGGTCTAATAAAACCAGAGGCTTTTCCTGCCCTGTTAAAATTGTTGCAACCGAGAATCCATTATCCATCTTGTGCAAAAAACTTATTACCGTATTCTCATCATTGAACTTGACCTCTTCAACATTATTAAACGTAAAAACACCATTCTGGCGAAACCATTTATATTTTCTAAGTATAGAAAGGGACATATCGTAAAGACAAAAACTACTATCTTTGATTGAAACCGAACTAAAATAAGGAGTAATAAATTCGCCAGGACCAGATCCAAAGCTACCAAAGGAGCCTACCTCACTTGCATCATCTTCTGAAAGAATTTTAATCAAAGATTGTCTATCCGGACCAAGAAGAAAAAAAGTTGAATCTATTAATTTAAAATGAACCGGGATCATTGATATAATATCCTTCTCATACACCTCTCCTGTTAACAATATCTTTTCATCGAATGAACCCGTTTCTTTACGCCCATTATGGCACGCAACTAATAAAAACAAAAGAATAACAAATCCTACGTTTTTCATATGTATCAATATTATGGCATCAGATCTACAATGCTGTTAGTTAATTTCATTATTTTTGTTTAAAATATCTACCAGAGTATCTCCGTGAATCAGCAATTACAGTTTATACTTTACCACATCTGTTCCACCGTCACTGCGTGATGCCAAAGCAACAACATAATTATCATCTTTATCTACAGCAATATTTCTAAGAAATCTATCGCTTTTTAGGGTAGAGATATGAGTCCCATCCCACTTAAATACTACAATTGTTGATACTTTTGAGAAATCCGATGCTCCATTATATAGACAATAGACATATTTTGGTGTGCCGTATATATCAATAAAGCATTTCGTAGAATTAATTACATCAACTTGATTCTCGCCTTTTTGTAATGGTAGAATCTTGCTTTTGCCAAAAGAAGTCACTTGCGTCAAACTTCCTTCCAAATCATAAAACAATACTAGATTTACAAAACGCATTGCTGAAACAACCCTATTTGCATCCTCATTAACGCAAAGATTTGAAAGCAATGCTACGGGAGAATCTATAATTTCACTTTTTAAGACAGAGTCTGTATCAACCCAATAATATCCATCCTGATTATTATAAATATAAAATTGATATCCTTTCTTACCTGATAGAGGAATAGCATAAATCTCGTTATCTGTAATATTGTAATTTTTGCTACTTAATAAACTATTAGTAATCAACGTAGATTCTATTAAGGGATCACCAGACTTTAATGTTATTACAGAAGAATAAAGATCATTATCTACAATCCGGGAAACATTTCCCCCTTGCTTAATCACCGATTTTGTGAACTGAGGTTTAACAAACTGTCCTGCCAACGCCCCTTTAAGAGCTGAAAAACGTAATACATTATCCGCATCATAAGCCCGAAAAACAGTATCGTTGCTTTCATCTAAAAGCAGCAAATAATCGTCTGTTATTCTTATATCATAGAAATAACTATTTGAATCCTTCGAAAAAAGAATTACTCCAGCATCCAGCGGTTTATCCTCAGGAGCAATAGTGTTATATTTCGGTAAATTATTACATGAAAATAACAGGCAACTACTTAATGCCAAATAAATAATTCTTTTCATATTATTTCAGTTTTCTATTTAATTCAATATTCAACAATTTATAGATTAATAAGACAATAAATTCTATTTAAACAATTAATTAAATTTAAAATATATCAAAATAGGATTATCATCATCAGATATCTTGCTGGTTAGAGATTTAATATCACTTCTATGTATTTTATCTTTATTTTTCAGTAATTCACCAGGTCCAATTATTGCAACAAAACAATTATTATAAACGCAAACTGGAGCAGTTAATCCATACAGATCCGTTATTTCAGAAAATTCACTACTCGAATATTTATATGTGATATTTTTTTCCTTATCAAATAAACACACATAAACATCCCCCTTATCAACGATATAATTAAGGAATAGAAAAGTATCAGTCTCTTTGAAGTTATAAGCTGATATATATTCGGACTTCAATAATGAATAAGCATAGTTAGCGTCTTCCGAAGCAAAATCTTTTAACCATTCCAAGGATGGAAGATGATGTGAATCAAAGGAAAACTGATATACCGGACTTATACAATCTGATTTAACACTCTGAATATCGGGCAGGTAAGGAATACATAAATATGCATTACAACCATATTCTGTTATTAGATTTCCTGAACTCACACCGTATGATGATGTGAAAATCGCTGGATACAAATAACCAATCAAATTTAAGCTTGAATCAGTTATTTTTACATAATAGTTTTCTCGTTTATCTGTTTTATAGCCAGAAGTACTAACCCAGGCGATATTACCATCAGATAACCAAGTACAGTAAATGAAATTAAATAAAGGCTGGGAAGATAAATATTGATAGCTATCTAAACTATAATGTAGTAGCTTAAGTCGGTTCCTATCGGCAATAGATATTCTGTTATTATTTTCATCAATATGAATTGCACAAGGACTTAGGTACTCACCGGGACCACTACCAAAAGAACCAATAGCAGTAATAAATTTACCATTTTTATTAAAAACCAGCACTTTATCAAACTTTTGATTAATAATAAATAAACGATCTTCGGTTATTCTTATTTGGAATATACCATCTAATAAACTCTCATCTGTAGTTTCTAATTGCACGAACTCGTACTTTATATTTTCTTTTTTTATTTCTTCTTTATTCGTGTCTTTAAAACAAATCATCCGAACGTCAGTCGTCCTTTCCGAAGAGTCATTACACGAAACAAATAAAATAAACAATATTGATATTAGAACTATTTTCATTCTCTCATTCTATTTAAAAATATATTCAATAATAACAGGATTAGACTCTTCAACATCAAGATTATCAAGCATAGATTCTATAAACTTGAAATTTTCATTTTCTGATAGCTTCTGATTCTTTTTCAATCCATCTTCAAGACTATATGGAAATAGATAAGATAAGAAAACATCTCCACCATCAGTATTCTCCTTAACTAGGAAATCTGAAGATGTATATGTTAAATCATCAATTAATGCCGCAAACGAATAAGCAGTAGTAAAATTCCTAGCAACATCTTTTACCCATAAAACAATATTATCTCTTTCAATCGATCCAAAAATTGTTTGACTAGAAGTTGATGTTAATCCATCGAACAAGCGTTTATTTGACTCATCTTCATGATCTGTTTTACTTGCATCCAATGTATGATTACTATATTCCGGAGATATATTATTAGAAGAGCTTAAATAATTTAAATTTTCGAATTTAGATTTAGCTATATTATACGCTAATATATCATTCGAATGTCCTTTGGAAAATAATAAGTAATCATTTCCATATCTTACAAAAGAAATAGCTTTAGTCAACCTTAATGAAGGATCTCTTCTCAATTTTTTCTCTATTGTTACTCCATCAAGGTCAATCAAATGAACCACATGACTATCACCTAATACAAATAAAAGAATCTTATCTTTAACAACTTTAAAACCAGCTACATTTAATAATAATGGAATAAACTTAACGTATTTACCTTTCTGATTATAAATATTTATCCGGTTGGTTGTCAATATATATACAAACTCAGAGTCAACATCAAAATCAAGCAAAGTAGGATATTCTTCAGGACCATTTCCTAAATTCCCGATAGCATTTAAATACATTCCACTTTGATCAAAAACGGCTAACGACCTATTTGATGACTTAATAAAGTATCGATCATTGCGTTTCATTATTTTTTCTATGTTACCTAATAAAGACGTATTATTTGTTTCCAAAGGAATCATTCTTTTTATCTTAACAAATGAAGATATCGGCAATTTAGAAGTAATTACTTCAATATCAAAATCATTTACTATACTATCATTTGTAGCTTTATTCTTTACACATGCAGAAAATAGACAAACAAAGAAAAACATTCCAATACACTGTTTAGATAAAGATATTAGAGAACAACAATTCCACTTTATCAAGAAAATTTTATTCATACTATTTTAATTATTACAATCAAGTTAAATTATTAACATAAGAATTTAAAGAGATTCAACTAAGTTAGACTTAGTTGAACTTTCAAAATTAATTAAGAAAGGGCAACATACAACAGAAATTCAAATAAACTACCTGACATGTTGTTAACTAAGAATTAATGTCAGGCTAATGTTATTTTTATCTCAACTATTCTATATCTTCTCTCAATAACATTATTATGTCCTTTCATTTTGAACAAGTGTACGGGACGGAGCCTTAAACTCAGATATTCGAAAAAGCATCCGTCCCTCACTTTGTTCGTTACCGAACAATCTCGGTAATGGTTAATATGATAAGAAAATCACACTATTAATAAGTACAATTATAATCCGTAAGAAATCGCCTTATTACGGCATATATGTTGAATGTTTAGCGTAGTTAGCATGAGGCTGAACATATAGCTCGTTTATTTTTTTCATTATGTTTTGACGTTATGTAAATATTCGTTTAATACAATCATTATTCGTTTACGACTTTAAAAGTATATTTCATAATTGTATAATAACCATTTTGGCGATGACAATTTGGTGATATTTTAACATTGTCATTAATGACATTTTAATGACATGGAAAATGATAGAGCCATTGCACTATTCATTAATTATTTATATTTTTGCACTTTAATAATTAACATATAACTAATGCTGACACCAATGATAAAAAAAACCATAATACTTTTATTCATTCTAATTACAAGCCTCATTTGTTGGTATTTCATTCTATTGAACTATAAGAAAGTGGTAGAGTCTAATAGGGAAAAGGTGGTCGAAGCTTTTAATAGATCTATTGAAACGGATTGGAAATTAAGATTAAAGCAATTAAATATACCCTATGTAATTTTATCAAATCAGAAAGGGGATTCAGAATATGCAACAATACAGGAAGAAGGCAAACCAACAATTAGAATAAAGAAAACCGAACGGATGAAAAAGCTGTCCAATTCTGAAAAGATGAATAATTCATTTCAAACGTTTCTTTATTCTACCAATCCTATTAAAATTGAAACGCTTGACAGTATATTTCATAAAGAATTATCGGCCGAGATTCCAGATGTTAAAACAGCTATTTTGTATATCGACAATATGAATAAAGATACTTTATACAGCAGAAAAGATACGCTTAATGGAATATCAGTAATATCAACAAAAAGGTATGATTACGGGATTCTAAACGAAATATCTTTAAAGGCTTCAACTGAATTGCCTGTTCTATATATTTTATTTAACGAATCAATTGCTCTATTAACGATCATATCTATATGGCTTATATTAATTATTCTTTCAATAATCTTATTAGTAAAAAATATAAAAAGAAAGGCAACCCAGTTGTGCAGCCTGGCTGTGAATACCTGTAATGGATCTAGCCACTGCATTACTATCAATAATGGACTCATATTGGATACAAGCTTATGCCAATTAGTTGGAAACAACAAATCCGTTCCATTAACAAAACAATCAATCCAATTACTGGCATTATTGCTTAACAGTCCTGATTATTTTCTTACATATCAAGAATTTATAAATCAGCTTTGGGGGCCTATCGAAAACAAAGGGCAGGAAAGACTTACACAGTCAATTAAACGGCTTAGAGAAAGTCTGGAAGAATTTCCTGAGATTATAATTGAGAATCTGAGAGGAGCTGGGTATCAACTTAAAATTGACAATAAAGATAATAATAGCAAAAATAAAAATTGAAAGCTATTAATATATTTATACCTTATACCATAACTCACAAAACAAAATATGATAAAAAAACACACAATCATACTATTATTTGTTATCATAACTCTTATGCTATGGTATCTATTTTACCTTTCATTTATTTTCACAAAAAATAGATGTTGCAGAAAGATTGATCAATTATTTATTAAAACAATACAAATAGATCAGAATAAAAGAAACGAGGAAACTAATACAAGTTATAGCATTGGGTCTTCCATTGAAATAACCACCGACAAATCTGCATCGAATCAACGATCTTCATCAAAAAAATATATTATCAAAAATGATTACAATACCGTCATTCCTAATCCAGACAGCTTAAAGCATATATATCAGACCCTTCTGTACCATATAAATCCAATTAAGGTTACTTCTCTAGACAGCATCTTTAATTCTCAATTACAAAGCAACAAACTAAATGCAAAAACAGCAATTAGATACACGGATAATATTACGCACAAAAGTATAGCCAGTTTAAACGATTCATCATTTATTAAGACCGCTTATACTACAGGTATAATTAAGTATGGCGTTCATGGAGAAATATCTCTCGAAGCCTTTGTTGATCTGCCAGTATTCCTAGTACTTAAAGCTGGGAAAGAGAAACTATTTTTTATCCTTATTTTATGGATTCTTACAGCAGTCGGGTTTGTTTTAGGCATAAAAAAAACTAAAAACAGTCGTCTAGCATTGAATCAAGACGCAGTAGTAAAAGCAGAAAAGACACTAATAATTAATGAAAGCAACATTTACATTAACGATGCTATTTATTTAAATACCAATAAATTTCTTTTAATGCGAAATGAGTCTACTATCCCATTAACAGAATTATTATGTAAAGTACTTTCTTTATTTTTGAAAAGACCTTATCAAATCATACCCTATGATGAAATTATCAATGAGATTTGGGGTGAAATTGAAGTTAAAGGACAAGAAAGACTTACTCAAACAATCAAGAGACTACGTAACAACCTGGCCGACTGTCCGGAAATCACAATTGAAAACGTTAGAGGATACGGCTATAAACTCATTATCAAAGCTTAGTTATTTAAGGTTTAACAATTGAATCTTTAACTGACAATCATCAGGATCAGCATCCAATACCCGGCACCATGTGCTAGAATTAAGTTGATAGATATGATGATAAGAGGTTTGAATGGAATCTATATCATTTTCAACGCGATTAGAAACAATTGTTTTTCCACTATTTTTATCTATCAAAACCCATTTGTATTTACCATCTCCTTCATAGAAATAATATGAAAGTAAAATATATTGATCTGAACTCGAAAAATTAGACATCATTCCTAAGCCATCTAATCTGATTGAAGCAGGATCTTTTTTTCGAAGATCTTCAGGCATACGCTGTTTCAGATCGAATTCATAAAGTACTTCTAACGTATCCTTGGTTATAGCAGATATATTATCCCAATTTCTATCGTAATACAATATCCCTTGGTTTGAAGAAACATAATTGGTACCTATAAATTCAAATTGATAATCTGCGGGAACTTTCGTGTCATAACGTTTAACGATTACACTATTTGTATCTGAAAGCCAAACACCATAAGGTAATTCTTTACTGTAAAACGGTAAAAAACACAGATTAATCTCATCATTAAGCACTGCAAAATCCCGCACAAAACTATTCATATGATACGTACTAAGCAACTCTCCATTATATGAATATCTCATAATTCTTTGTGTACTCCAGTCAAAGATACATATCTGGTTTAAAACAGAATCCAGAGCGAATGCGGTTATATCTACAAATTCATTTGGACCATTTCCATAATCATTTATTTGTTTTACAAGCCTCCCATCTTTTGTAAAGACTAATACTCCTGCTCTATCTTGATCTAGCACAATCAAAGTATCCTCATCTAGAAAAATTTTTGAGATATCAGAAATTATGCATGAGTCATTCGTATTTAATTCAATATAATCTACCGATTGTGCAAATTGAGAATAACGTATACTTTCAGTATTTTCTTTTAAATCAATTACAATATGTAAAGGCAATGACTTCTGTTCAACACATGAGGATAAATATGAAAAGAGAAAAATTACAAAGGATAACATTCTGAAATTTCGCATAGCTTTATAGGTTATTTCAACTAAGTTTCTAAGAATAAATCTCTGGATTTATTTTAAATTCAATTCATTTTGCTAAGATAACATCTCGAGCTGAAATCAATCAAATATATAAAAATAAAAATGACGATGCAATTTACAAATCAGTTAGCCGATTTCGAGCCCTTTTCAATGAAGAACCTTGTATAAAAGTTATCAGTCGCCCGGAAGGGGGCTATTCAATGATAATCTGCTAACAAATACACGTCATTGTTTCGGCTCCCCCCAAAAACATTCGTCCATTAAATTGATCTCTTGTCTTCAATTTCTATACTAATTTAAAACATCTAAAAACCAATTTATCCTCGCTACTCTCTGGATTATCGGTGTTGTTTTCTGAAATATATAATCCGTTTTCATTCACGAAGAATAAAGTAGGGGCATAAATTCCAGCTTTAAAGTAAGTCTCCCCTATTACTTCAAAATCGGAGTTTACAACAATGATTGAAAACTCTTTCCTACAATACATATAATCATAATCAGTACTCTCAACAGAGCACTGTGGGTATGCAAAACGATAGTAAACATTCCTATATTTATCATATATCATATTCCCATATACGGCCAGTTCATCTTGTCTTTTTTGATATTCTGAGATTGAAATGTTTGTTGGATAGCCTTCATTATAAAGCTTATCAATATATTTACTTTTTATGAGATACTCTTTCGAATGAATGTGATCTGAAGTTACCACAACAGTGTGTTGTTTTCTAAAAGCATAAATAAATTGCTTTCCATCATATATTCTACTACAATGAGTATTGAATCCGATACCTTCACCTTTTTCCCATAATCTGGGAAAAGACAGAGGTAAGAGTTCTACAGATCGGGTAGATGTATCGATCGTAATACAGAGTGGAACATCTTTAAAATCATCTCCTTTAATATTCTTTCGTAGAGGATGTTGAACCCCATAAATTTTAGATCCTACTATAACTAAGGGTTTATATACAAGAGAATTACCGTCAAAGAAAGTAGTCGCTTTCCCATCATCGCTTGTTGCATAATTTATTTGATTAATAATTCTCCCCGATCTGTCAACCATATAAATTATATTACTATTCATGGAATTTATTATTATTCTATTCAAATCAATTACTCCATGTCCCATAAATGAAGGAATCCCATTTGGACCATCTCTTTGAATAAGGACTTTATGAGATAGTTTGCAAGAATCCAATCTATAAAAATTAATTGAATTGCAATTAAAATCGTTTTCAGAATTCTCTAATGTAATGTATTCAACACCTGATGCATCTTTATAGTAATGCATCGCTCGTGTAAATATTTTTGTTTCCGAATCAATTGGAATAACTATTTTTTTATCGGTTTTCTCTAAAACACCGTCATTAACCGTTGGAGAGCTTAAGTTACAGGCTACTAGAAAAAGGAATAAAAAAGTTGAATATAAAGTATAGTCTTTCATAATTTTAATCTTATTGTAATTATTGAATCATTTAATTTAAAAGAGCAACCTGGAACAATTTAAGTTTTAGCTTACTAACTAATAAACAATGGATATGTGATTACAAAATATTTAATGATTATATACATCATTAATATCATACCTAAATATATAATCTGGATAATTATAATTACAGCCGTATATTATCGAATTCATTTCGTCTACTACAAATAAATCAGGCGTTGGATTAAGCTTTAATTCTGTAACCATATTGCCTTTCCAATCATAAATCTCCATACAATCAAATGAAGAATCCATAAGTAATGATAATGGCTTCCCTCTTTTTAACGCATATAAAAACTTATTTCCTGCATACGAATTAACGTAATACACCAAACTTTCATTATAATTCTGTCTATTCACTCTTACTGGACTTTCTTTATTGGAATGAGATTTTATTATATTCAAATCAAAGTCATAGAAATCAATCCGATTTTTATAATAATACAAGTAAGCAATCCCAGAATCTGACGCAAGTAAATCACCTTTATTCATTTGAAAGAAAGATTCTGTTATTTCTTTGTCTTTATCAAATTTCAATTGCTTGGTTTTGGACAAATCATAAAGATTAACTTTTTCAATAGACAATTCAGGAGGGAATTCATTATAAAATAAAAATGAATCTCTTAATAAATAGGGCTGGTTATAAGCCTTATTATCTTTTAATTCAAATCCTTTTTTGAAAACCCAATCACCTTGATTCGTAACTTGAAATTGCTTGATGATTCTTAAATTTGACAGTCCCCAAACACTTACCAGATTGTTTTTCGACCCGCAAAATACAGGAAACAAAAAATCATCTGGACCTTCGCCTTTCCGGGCGAAGCTGCTTAATTGTTTCAAACTTGGTAAAGCAAAAGTATAAATTATTGTATCGCATTTGAAGCAAGATATAAACAACATTCCATTACCAATACCCATCCGATTGGGATGTATTACAACATCCAATGCTATTTCAGTACCTTGAATAACCATATCAGAAGATTCGTCAATACAAACAACACTTTCGGCCCCATTGTGTAAATTCTCTCTATTATTATTACATGAAAATAATAGAATCAGACAACCAATGCTTAGCAATAATTTCATAATATATAAATTGTCAAAAAGAACCATTAAACAGCTATATTCAATATATTACTCGCACAAATCGGGGAAAATTTGAACAGTATAACCTCCATTCGATAATGGAACAGCAACGCGTATAACTTTTTCGTTTTTAACCTTAATAATCAAACTCTTTTCTTTTGCAAACATATAAAGTTTAATTCCGGTATTTGTTTTTAAAATCTTTATTGGAATTGTTTCTCCAGTCTTATTTTTCACAGTAAAAATATAATAATCAGTCAACGACTCCTTTTTCGTTAATTCACCATTAACGGACAATTGTTTTAAGCTTTTATCATAAAAGACTGAACAATCCTCCGGAGGTAAAGTAAGAAAAAATGCACTAATAAAAAGTAACAATGTGTCCATACTAAATTTATTTAAAGGTTATAAACATAAGAATTGGATTACTATCTTCAGAAACTTGTAGACAATCACTTATTTCATTATTCTTCAACTTATTTTTGACTGTTTCCTCTTCAACAAAATCTCTTATTTGATATGCTTCAATAGGTACGACAAACTCATTTCCATCTACTGCAATAGGAGAAATTGAAAAACGATAATCAGATTTTTTATCATAAAACAACTCCGATATTTGTGCCTGTTTATTAATTATCAGGTAACACAATTTATCTTTATAATTAAACCTCCCATAAATATGCGACTTTGTCTCTAGCAAATTAAAATAGTATACAAAGTTTGAACTTTCAAGAGCATTCATAAAATCCACAGCATTATTCCATTTAATTTTTTCGAAATCATCTGTTATCCATTTGTCTTCAAAATCGAACGAATAACGCACATCTATACGATCATTTAAGATGTTATACACAATGGAACTGTATTGAGGAATATATACCAGTGTATCTTCCAACTTAAATAAAGTAGTTTGAGGCGAAAAACTAACCCCTAGCGAGACTTCGTATGGTAAGTATTTTTGTTTTTCACTTCCGGTCTCAAGTGATGAAACAACCAAATTATATTTCCATAAAGAGTCATTACTGTGCCTCTGGTAATCGAAAGCATATAAATCTTCATTAATCTGACCAAAATGCATTGGAGCATGTTCCGTCTGAAAAGTAAATTCATTAATATATTTCCCTGCCATTGAATATGTTATCATCTTCTTTTGTATACCATCCAATACAACTATATATTTTAAAACATTGTCAATTAGAACATCATCAATTCGAACATACTCTCCTGGACCATTTCCAATATTTGAAATCTTATTCAGTAATTTTCCATTTCTATTAAATATATAAAGATTATTTGTCATAGCATCTGTTATAATCATTTTATCATCATGAAAAAGGATTTTTGATATTCTTCCTATTTGTAAACTATCGGATGTTTCTAATATTAAAAATCGAAAAGAATCAATTTCAGATTTAACGTCAATAGGTAATGCTTTCTCTACTTCAACTTTAAACACACATGTTTTTTTGTCTTCATTTAGCTTTGATCTTGAACCGCAAGATATTAAAACAGCTATTAAAATAAGTATCCCAACAATATTCTTCATAAATTATTCATTTTTTTCAGAAACTTTTAAGTTTTACCCTCAATAATACCGGATTATCATCAGCCTTTAGCATGGAACAGACTGACACAAGTTTTGGATGCTTTTTACAAAAGACATTCCAGTCATTTTCATCCATACTTTTTCGGCTCTTTTCGTATCCTTCAAGAAGTACACCAGGCTCCACATGCCAAAGAATTTCTTCTTTATCCATATTCACAGCAATGTTATTATGAGTAAGAGTCATCCTATTTCCAGGAAAGTAAAGATCGTCGATTATGGTACGCCCCGTAAGCACTTTACCTGTTTGAAGAGAATAGAGTGACATATATACATTACGTTCAAAATCATCAAATCCTAAATACACAAACCGAGGAGTAATATCATAAGTATATAAACTCATTACAGACTCTAAACGCTTTACTTTGGCTTCTATCTCAAGTATACCATCCTTTTCTGTAATCAACCCTTCAGGATGCTTTTTATTACCAAAATCAATATAATATGCAGGAGAATATTTCTGTCCTGCTATTTGATAAATCGTATCACAAAATGGATAATTAAAATACACTTTCTCATCGCAAACACTAAAAGCATTTGCATTGATTTGGCAAGTCCTCGCAACCTCCGATTTTGAAAGTTTAAAAAAGGAATAATCAACAATAAAATCAGAATTTAGTTTGCATAAAACATTCATATTCATTTCTCGTAAGCTAAAATGATATAAAAATATTGTTCCATCTAATAGCGGTTGAAATTCAGTTATATTGTACTTATAATTCAACTCTTTAATAAAAGCTCCCTTTAAATCATACAGATTAGATTTATAATCACCGTTTGAAACCGTCATCAATAATGAATCTTGCACGATTTGAAAATCCGTCATTTCTACGTATTCTCCTGGTCCAACACCCCGATGATCTATTTTAAACTGGTATTTTCCATTTGCATCAAATACAAAAATCTTTGCATTTTGTCTCCCATTTGTAGATTTGATGTAATAATTATTATCAATAAAAACAATGCGTCCCACTTCCCCTATCAGATTGTCTTCTGTTGTTTCAAGAGGAATAAGATCAACAGACTCTACAAACTCTGACAGTTTGATGGAAGAAGCTTTTCGGTATTCAATAGGAATACGCACATAGTTCAGGTCTTCTTTATCTGGTGCTGTGGCACAAGATAATTGTAAAACCATCAGAAATAAAAGAAAAATATTTGTATTGGCTTTATTCATTGCATTCCATTTAATAGTCTGGTTTTAAACATATTAAATCAAAATATTTCTATCACGATTAATCTTCAATATTCTTCAATTCAAATCTTCTAAAACTTAAAACGTTTTCATTAAAAGATGGATTTTTATAATGACTATCACTTATGTACAAACCATCTTTTCTTACAAACATCATTCCAGAAACGTATGTATACTCAGGGAATAATGTTTCGCCAATAATCTCAAAATTTTTATTCAGGATAATGATTGAAAAGACTTTTCTCCCGAACTGGAATATTTCATAGTAATCTTCATTCTTTTCCATTTCCGTTTGAGGATATACCAATCGATAATAAACTTCTCGGTATTCATCATAAATAAGATTCCTATACATGGGTACCTCACATTTTATTTTATTACTTTGAATTAAATTATCTGGTTGATAACCTAACGGACTTACTTTGTCGATGTACTTACTTTTCGCCTTCCGGGTAAATATTGAGTCGTGTTCCGGATTGGTAATATAGATATCTTCGTCATAAAAAAAAGAATAAACAAATTGACGACCATTAAAACAACGACTGTAAGAAAATTCATTTCCAACTGTTTTATGATTCTTTACATCTTCAACTGATACTATAGGAGGAAATCTCATTGGCAAGTTTTTCACCCCATTAGTTAATGTATCAATGGTTATAGTAACACTACTTCTTTCTAACATCTTATCTGAAAGCATCGGATTCAAATCTTGAGGTATATACATAAGTTCTTCAATAAAAACCAATGGTGTATAAATAATTGTAGAGAAAAATCCAGGAATGAGCATTTGTCCATCATCAGTACTTTCATAATTGTATTTTTTCTTGATATTCCCATTTCCATCAATTAAAATAATTTCACATTTATCGGGTCTTGATAAATAAATTTCGTCTAAGCTTTTTATATAATATCCTATAAACCGTGTAACACCATTTGCACCTTCATAATCTATTCTAATTTTCTTTAAAAGCTGACCAGATTTCATATCAAAAATTAAAATCTCATTTGCTTCTCCATTCTGAAATGTGAAATATTCATTTCCTCTATCATCAGTAAACTGATATAGTGTTTTTGCAAGAACATGCGTAGAATCATCCAAATGAAAGACCAATGAATCGTTGGTGAGCTCTAGTAAACTAGTCACTTTGCTTTCATTAAGCTTTGATCTTGAACCGCAAGATATTAAAACAGCTATTAAAATAAGTATCCCAACAATATTCTTCATAAATTATTCATTTTTATCAGAAACTCAAATTTTGCTACTGGACTTAGTCTCAAATCGTATACCTCAATATAAAAATTGAGATGACGTCCCTTCAGAGTTATAATAAGATTGATTCTTATTTACAATTCATATTTAACCAAAACATAGTCGTCCATCACTACAATTGCATAAAGGGTGTTGTTCTTTGTATCTGCAGCAATACGTAAAACGGGGAAACCCAGATTGGCTATTTTTAGCAAATCCCCTTCATAGTCATATATAAATACTGTGTGTGGTAATTTCATCGGATCACGTCCTACTTCGTTTTCATCAGTCTGATCTATAGAAAGATCTCGGTCAACTGTAACGATATAATCCAATGTTAAAGTCAATTCTCTCGGACCTTCCTTAGAATCACGGCTTCGCTTAAACTCTCCCCCGGATGATACCGAATAATCAAACTTTCCCTTCACTTCGGTTTGTAATTTAAAATATTTACCGTTTTTAGTGTAAATTGCTATATAAGGAAAATCATAAGAGGTGTAGACTAACTTTTTTAAATCAGGATTATAAGCAATATTCCCTTGAAAGTAATTAAACCTATCATCCTTTCTTAATGACTCCGGAATTGGAAACTTTCCAAATGAATAAAAATAGGGTCTGTTCCAATGTTCTAACAACTTATCTGAATTTGGTTGTAGCGTTATAAATTGACCTCTTTCGATCTCTAGTAAACGAAAATTACTTTTTGGATTTATTTTTATACTGTTAGGGACAGGTATATAATAATCTTCACCTGCTAAAAAGCGTTCGATGGAAAAATAGGCTTGATGTTTGGTCCCTTGAACGAAGGCTAAAATACAATCATCATAGGATCTGGAAATTTGAGGATGAATAAATTCCTTAGGTCCCTGACCCACTTCTCCCATTCTTCCTACCTCTTTACGAGTTTGAATATCCACTACATGTAAAAACTTATCTGAAGCAAAGACATCTTGCCAAACTAGATAATCATTAAGAACAATTAATGATCCCGGCAGACTCGAATGAATACTGTCTGTAATTATTTCCGCGTCCAATGAGATTCGTTCCACCTTGGTGATTTCCTTCTCTGAGGTGTTACATGAGCAAAGAAGTGTAAGGAATAATATCAGTCTCGTTTTCATGTGGATTATTTAAATTCATATTTAATAGATTTATCACTTTTAGCTACCTATGTTTTCAATAGAATAGACCAAAATATTATCAAAATCTTCTACTGGATTCCATGTATAAATTTTATGACGCTCTTCATCAATACATAGTTTTATTAAATCATTATCAAATTTTAATCTTGCTACCGGGGCTAAGTTCCAATCGTATACCTCAATATAAAAATCGAAATGACGCCCCTTCATATTAATGGGAAATGGCTGTAAAATAGTGGCTTCAAGACCCAAGTAAGGCAAAAACAACAATTCCGATGTAGCACTTGGAAACATATAGTAAAAATAGTTTTTATACAATTTATCGGAATTATTTGGAACCAAACCATAATTCTTCAATTTAGCTCCGTCATGTACCTGAAATTTGTAATCATCATCCAATTCTCCCACTTTGAATTCGTTTATATAATTAAAGCCGACTACGAACTTACGACCTACACTCGTTAAATTATAAAAATCAAAATTTGAGTTGTATTTACTATCCATTACCTCTTTTAACCCTGAATCAAATTCTAATGTATCAAGAATGTTATTCGTGTTTAAATTATAGCTATACAATTTACTACTAAACGGTCCCATAGTTTGAAAAAGAACAATGGAATCATTCACATAAGAAATTTCCTGTGTTGGATAAATATCATCCATTACTTTTCGTTCTTTAATTAAATGAGTACTGGTATCCGAAACATCATACATAAAAATCTTATCAGGAGAAGAATCAAATATTGACAAACTGTTGCCTGTATTATTTTGAACTATCATGGGAGCTATAAATTCTCCATCAGCCTGTCCCAATCGTCCGAAACTGAAACAAAACTTCATTTTGTCCAGCGAATAGACATAAAAACAATCCTCGCCAGAAATATATTCGTTCTGTACAACAAGAAAGTCCTTTAGTTTAACGATACTTACTGGATTAATAACTTCGTTTATTGGTAATTTATCTGCAACCAAACTAATATCCTCACTAAAAACATCATTCATTTTTCTTTCACTTGAGTTATCACTGCAAGAAAAACAAACACATAAAGCAATAGCTAATACATATTTCATTTGTCAATATTTACAAGTTAATCAATAATCAATTCTCAACCAGATTAAATTTACGAAAGCTAAGTACATCATCGTTGTAATTAGGATTCAGATAATGACTATCACTTATGTAAAGACCATCTTCGCGAATAAACATCACGGTGGAATTATATGTATAGTCCGGAAAAAGCGTTTCACCAATGATATTAAAATCCTTGTCTAATATAATTATCGAGAATCTTTTTCGTCCGTAGTGCAAGAGTTCCAACCCGTTTACGCCTTTTTCTATTTTCGTTTCCGGGTAGGCGATACGGTAATAGACATTTCTGTACTTATCAAAAAGTAAATTGCCATAATTGGGATTTTCGCACGCATCAATGAATGTTAGATTACCATAATCATCCAGCATTCTCACTTTGTCGATATACTTGCTTTTTACCTTCACCGGTTTAATGGAATCGTGATCTTGAGATGCTATGTAAATAGTTTCATCAAAGTAAAAGGAATAAACAAAATGTTTACCATCATAACAACGGCTAAGGTGTTCTTCCATACCTGCACGTTTTGCCTTATTGTCAGCTCCGGGAAAAGAGGGATAATAATAAGGAAATGCGCGTATGGTTTTGTCTTTCATATTAATTACCGCAGATACCGGATCTTTTTCCAACCATCTGTTGCATCCGGACATTATATACATCTCATTATCTATCATTATAATAGGGCAGTATGTAGATGATAATGCACAATATTGTGTTAGTTTTGTACCATCTGTGGCTTTTTCGTAACTAATAACGTCCTTTAATTCTGCTTTTCTATCTATTAATGCAATATTACATTCATATGCAGCGGTCAGAAATATACTGTCCAAGGTATGCACATAGTATCCGATAACTTTGCCAACTCCATTAGGACCTTCATAGGCTGGTTTGACCTTAAATTCAAGCTTTCCGGAATTCATATCGTAAAACAGGATTTCATTTTGATCCTGGTTTTGAAAGGTCAAATGCTCTTTCCCGTTTTCATCCGTAAAGGGAAACAATGCCAGAATAAAAGTTTTGGTATTGGGATCCAGAGCAAACGATAACTGTTTGTCGGATGCTTCCAGCATATAAGATTTCTTCGTTTTAGCTTTCTTTTCAACACACGATATGAAGCAGAACAACGGCATTAAAAGGAGTAATATCAGTTTAATTTTTTCCATAGATTATTTAGATTAAGACTATTATTCATTCACAAATGTATTATTCGCACACAAAGCTTCTTAATTAATATGGTGATATTTTAATGACATTAATCATTAAAATATCAAAAATCTAACTTTGCTCCAATTTGTATACTAGTAACACATCTTTATACATTCCATTATAGCCATAAAGAATATTTCTCTTTTCATCGACAACAAATATAATTGGAGGAATCTCAAAAGAGTATTCATTTTGTAACTGCCCATCACCACTGTAAACCTCCAGTCTATCATTCAAATTATTATTTATATAATCTGCCAGAGTTTGTCCTCTATGTAAAAAATAATAGTAATTAGTACCGGCATACAAGTTCACATACGACATGTAGTTCTTGTTCATATTATCAATTGAAATGGATGAACTATCATTCTTTCCAACTATACGTTTTATAAGTTTCCCTGTCAAATCCATAAAATCAATTTGATCTTTATAAAAATAGGCATAAACGATAGAAGTATTATTAATCCCCAGTTTTCCTTTGTTTGAGTAAAAAAAGCTCTCTTGATGATTGTCTTTTGGAAATTGGCAAATATCAGATACCGAATGGTTTTTAATATTTATTTTTCTCAAAGTTAAATCAAAAATTGAATTATAGATTAATATAGAATCATTCATTGCATACGCATCGTTTAATGCCTCATTAAAAAAAACTTTGGAAGTTTGAATCTCAGTAACGATATCATCTTGTATATGAAAGGACTTAACAGCTTTTCCATTATCAAATCCACCAATGATAAGTTTACTTCCAGAACCTTTAAATAATAGTGAATAAACTAAATTAAAAGGAGCTTCGCCCTTCAATCCCATTTTTGAAACTAATTTAATATCTGGCAACGAATAAATATGGACCAATGTATCGGATTGAGCACTTGTAACCACCAAATAATCATCAACAATTATCATATCGATAATATCAAAAGTTTCATCAAACACGACCTCTTTTCCTACTAATTTATTCGTAGTTAAACTTTTATTTTCAGTCCTGTGCTGGCATGAACAAAGTAAAATCAGTAATACAAAACAATAAGTTTTCATGTGGATTATTTAAATTCATATTTAATAGATATATCGCTTTTAGCTACCTATATTTTCAATAGAATATACCAATACATTATCAAAATCTTCCAAGGGGTTCCATGTATAAATTTTGTGGCGGTCTTCATCAATGCAAAGTCTTATTAAATCATTATCAAATTTTAATCTTGCTACCGGACTTAGATTCCAATCGTACACCTCAATATAAAAATCGAAATGACGTCCCTTCAGATTAATGGGAAAAGGCTGTAAGATAGTGGCCTCTTGACCTAAATAAGGCAAAAACAACAATTCCGATGTAGCGCTTGGGAAAATATAGTAAAAATAATTTTTATACAATTTGTCCGAATTATTGGGAGCTAAACCATAATTTTTCAGTTTAGCTCCTTCATGTACCTGAAATCTATAATCATCATCCAATTCTCCCACTTTGAATTCGTTTATATAATTAAAACCAACCACAAACTTGCGACCTACATTCGCTAGATTAAACACATCAAAATTAGAGTTGTATTTACTATCCATTATCTCTTTTAGCCCAGAATCAAATTCTAATGTATCAAGAATGAAATTTGTGTTTAAATTATAACTATACAATTTATTACCAATTGGCCCGATAGTTTGAAAAAGTATAATGGAATCATTTACATACGAAATTTCCTGTGTTGGATATTGTATATCTATCATTTTTCTTTCATTTACTAATTGAGGTTTTGTATCTGAAACATCGTAAACGAAGATTTTATCGCGAGCAGAATCAAATATTGACAAACTGTTTCCAGTATTATTTTGCACTATCCTAGGTGCTATAAATTCTCCATCAGCCTGTCCCAACCGTCCGAAACTGAAACAAAACTTCATTTTATCCAGCGAATAGACATAAAAACAATCCTCTCCAGATATATATTCGTTCTGTACAATCAAGTAATCTTTCAATTTAACAATGTTTCCTGGGTTAAGAACCCCCTTTACTGGCATTTTTTCAGCCACCAATTTCACATCCTCACTAAAAACATTATTCATTTTTCTTACACTTAAGCTGTCACTGCAAGAAAAACAAACACATAAAGCAATAGCTAAAACATATTTCATTTGTCAATAATTTAGAAGTCAGTCAATATTTTAATTTAACTGATGTGATTAAATTCTTATTTTGTTTCGAAAACAAACATATTCTTTTTATATCCTCAGTAAAAAGATTCATACTAACAATTATATGTATTTCAGCTAACCAAACTAACGGTTAGTTGTATTGCATTGATATACTGACATTAGCAGTTTATTGAGTGGTAACGGATATAATAATCACTCAATATCACTACAATTCGTATTTAACCAAAACATAGTCGTCCATCACTACAATTGCATAAAGGGTATTATTCTTTGTATCTGCAGCAATACGTACAACGGGGAAGCCCAGGTTGGCTATTTTTAGCAAATTTCCTTCATAGTCATATATAAATACAGTGTGTGGTAATTTCATCGGATCCCTTCCTACTTCGTTTTCATCAGTCTGATCAATAGAAAGATCCCGGTCAACTGTAACGATATAATCCAATGTTAAAGTCAATTCTCTCGGACCTTCCTTAGAATCCCGACTTCGTTTAAACTCTCCCCCTGATGATACCGAATAATCAAACTTTCCCTTCACTTCGGTTTGTAATTTAAAAGATTTACCGCTTTTAGTGTAAATTGCCATATAGGGAAAACGAGATGAAGTATAAATTAACTTTTTTAAATCAGGATTATAAGCAATATTCCCTTGAAAGTAATTAAACCTATCATCCTTTCTTAATGACTCCGGAATTGGGAACTTTCCAAATGAATAAAAATAGGGTCTGTTCCAATGTTCTAACAACTTATCTGAATTTGGTTGTAGTGTTATAAATTGACCTTTTTCAATCTCCAGTAAACAAAAATTACTTTTGGGATTTATTTTTATACTGTTAGGGACAGGTATATAATAATCATCCCCAGCTAAAAAGCGTTCGATGGAAAAATAGGCTTGATGTTTGGTCCCAAAATCGGAAACTAAAACATAATCGTCATATGATCTTGAAATATTCGGAGCAGAAAATTCTTTAGGTCCCTGTCCCACATCTCCCATTCTTCCTACCTCTTTACGAGTTTGAATATCCACTACATGTAAAAACTTATCTGAAGCAAAAACCTCTTCCCAAACCACATAATTATTAAAAACGATTAATCGTCCGGGCAGACTCGAATGAATACTGTCTGTAATTATTTCCGCTTCCAATGAGATTCGCTCTACCTTGGTAATTTTCTTCTCTGAGGTGTTACATGAGCAAAGAAGTGTAAGGAATAATATCAATTTAATTTTTTCCATAGATTATTTAGATCAAGACTATTATTCATTCACAAATGTATGATTCGTACGCAAAGTTTCTTAATTAATATGGTGATATTTTAATGACATTAATTGTGACACACCAATGACAACTGTTAGCTGGATACTTCCTTGTAAAAGGATACCTTATTTTGGGTGCTAATTGAATTTGACGAAGATAGTTTTTCATAATTTCGTGTTTTCGAGTGTAAAACATTTAAAAGTCAGCTTGTCGTCCGAATAATCGGGACTCATGGGATGGCTTGTCGAAATATACAGACCTTCTTCACGAATAAACATTACAGCCGAATTGTACTGGTATTCCGGGAAAAGGGTTTCGCCGATTGTGTTAAAATCCTGATCCAAAATTATTATGGAAAACTTCTTTCGTCCGTACATGAGAAGTTCCATCGTTCTTACATTCTTTTCTATTTCGGTCTCCGGATAAGCTATTCTATAGTATACATTCCGATATTTGTCGTAAATAAGATTCCCGTAATTGGGATTTTCACACATCTCCTTTTCTGTCAGCTCATAATCGTTCAACAGCTTTACCTTATCGATGTATTTGCTTTTTACCTTTACGCGACGTGTTGATTGGTGATCTGGAGATACAACGTATATATCTTCGTCGTAATAAAATGCATAAACAAATCTTCTCCCATCGAAGCATCTGCTTACATCATTCTCTATCCCCGAAAGCTTTGCCTTATTATCAGCTCCGGGAAAAGTTGGGTATTCAAATCCGGTTAATGCGTGCACCGTACGATCCGACAGGTCAATGTATGCACAAACAGGCTTCTTTGCTGCCCATCTGTTACAAGAAGGCATAATATAAAGTTTGTTGTCGATGTTTATTATGGGTTTATAAACAAACGATATTGCGCAATAATTCTCCAATAAGATACTATCTTGTGCCTTATCGTAGGGGAAACGGTCAATTATCTTTGCATCACGGTTTATCAATGTTATTGTACTTCCGTATGAAGTTATAAAAATACTATCCAGAGATTGAATATAGTATCCTGTATAAAAACCTACCCCGTTGTTTCCTTCCACCTCCGGATTTACCACCGTGGCCAATTCCCGCGTGTGGATATCGTAAAAGAGGATCTCATTCTGACCGGGATTTTGGAAAGTAAGGTACTCTCTGCCTGCAGAATCGGTAAAGAGAGACATTACATTGATGGAAGATTTTGTATGGTTGTTTAGCTTGAACGTTACAACCTTATCCGATTCTTTCAATATAAAGGATGTCTTCTTATTTGAGGTATTGCTTTGGCAAGATATCAAGGTTAATAAAAGCAAGATAAGGGCTATGTGTTCTTTCATAATTTATACGATGTAGTTATTTGACAAATCTAATTTATTTAATCAACTTATCAAACAAAACATACTAAAAATACCTGACATATTATTTTTTTTAATAATATGTCAGGTATTTTTTGTTTTTATCTACTTAAGGTAAGATGTAGATGATGCTCTTGGCAACTCCCAATCTTTTTATTTTGGACGCCTCAGTAAGAGTTTTAAGGTCTTTTATTGCCGCATAACGGGTACAGCCGTTAAGAGAAATGCACTGGGTGGAAGTTATACTTGTCTCCTTAGCCAGGTAATCGAGAATTCTTTGTTGCCGTTGCTGCGGAGTTAATGGGCTTTCGTTTCCGGAAGGCTCTCTTTTCATGGTCATTGAAACGAATTTCTGCTTAAGTTCGTTTGCACACCGGAAGTTTACCTTCTTGAATCGAACCGATGCCGAGCGTATTTTTCTATCTCCGGTAAGCTGTTTCGGGCAGGATACTGAAATTGAAAAATGGCCTATCTTATCCAGATTTACTATATTTCCCTCTTTAAGGTGTACACTGATCATGTAGGAAAGATTGTCGAGCACGCTTATAACATCGCCAGTGGAAACGGACGACATGGTGGCCAGTTCGCGGGCAATCTGTTCGGTCTGAATGGTTCTTCCGGGCACAATCCGCGCATGAAACGTTTCTTGCTTACTCTTGTTCCCTTTGGGCGGATTTTTGAATAGGTTATACTTTGCTGCCATAGTTATAAATTAATACGTTTAGTTTATGTTTAAATTTCATTGGTTAAGTGAACAAATCGTCCCACAGTTGTCAAAATGCATTTCGACAATTGTCGTAATGTATTTCTACATATATCAAAATAGATTTCGACATATGTCAAACGATTCGTACACTTAATGCAAATATAATTAATCCTGTTGATTTACAATTAGTTTACCCTGTAAAAAACACTATTATTGTAAATAAAAATTATGGTTTACGTTGCGGGCAAATTTTGATTAATGACAGATGACAGATAGATGATAGATGCAAAAAGGTATCTGTCAGCTTGTATCAGTTTGTTTTACAGAGAAGTAGACTCTAAAAATGACAGATGACAGATAGTTTTTAAAAATTCAGAACCTAATGGCAGAGTATTTGGTTTTAAATTATATATTGCACTTTCAATCAATCAAATACGATCCTATGAAACGAAGAGAATTTATTCATGCCGCAGCATTAGGTAGTTTGGCTCTCAGCATTCCGCAGGTAAGGGCTTTCGGATCTACCTGGAGCAACGGTTTCGAGCTTCCTAAACGGGTTTTAGGCAGAACTGGCGAGCGGGTTTCGTCCATTGCTTTCGGGGGTATTATGTTGAATGATCATTCGCCGGAATTTGCCAAAGAAATTGTTTCTAAGGCAATAGAGTTGGGGGTTACCTATTTTGATGTGGCACCCAGTTACGGTGATGCCGAATCAAAGTTGGGTCCGGCCCTCAAACCATACAGAAAAAATTGTTTCCTGGCTTGCAAAACACACGAAAGAGATAGTGAGGGTGCGGAAAAAACGTTGAATCAGTCGCTTACCTATCTTGAAACAGATTACTTCGACCTGTTTCAGCTGCATGCAATCACTACGCGTGATGATGTGGAGAAAGCTTTTGCTCCGGGCGGTGCCATGGAGGTGATCGAGAAGGCAAAACAGGATGGTAAGATACGTTATGTGGGTTTTTCGGCTCATTCGGTTGAAGCGGCTCTGCTTGCCATGGAGAAATATGATTTCGACACAGCTATGTTTCCCTTGAATTTCGCATGCTGGAACGCAGGCGATTTCGGTCCGCAGATTTATGAAAAAGCATTGTCGCGCAACATGGGTGTTATCGCACTGAAGGCTATGGCGCTTACGGCCAACAAACCCGGACAGGAAAAGTACGACAAAAATGTATGGTATCAGCCGGTAACCGACGAAGAGACCATGAAGCTGGCCTTGAAATTCACTCTTTCGAAGGAGATTGCCACAGCCATTCCTCCCGGAAAATCGACATTGTTTCTAAAAGCCATCGAATTTATGAAAGACTATAAGCCCATTACACCACTTGAGTCTGAAAAACTGATGGCGCTGGCTGCTCAAACGCCTCCATTATTTGCCAACAAATAGGGTTAAACCCTCAATTAAGTGGTAGCTTTTATGTTAAAAACAGATTAAAATTCTATTTTTGACCACATTTTTTAGGATTATTTCACTATAAAACACAGAAAAGATTACATTTGGAACAGTATTTGCAATTTTTGGAACTAGAATCTTTATGAAATTAGTTCTTACTTTGTGAATCGAAAAGTAAAAATAAGAATACAACCAAACAATAGGTAGTTTTATGAGCAAAGAAAAAAGAAGATTATTTACGGCATCCGTTTCGGTAGCCGCAGTATTGTTTTTGTGTTTATCACTCAATTCTTGCGGGAAGCAAGACCAGCAAAGAGGTCAGCAAATAAAAGAACTGGCTGTAATAACTCTATCGGGTGCAGATGTTGAACTTAGCAGTTCGTATCCGGCTGTAATTAAAGGAAAACAAGACATTGAAATCCGTCCGCAGGTATCGGGCTTTATCACCCGGCTGGCTGTAGATGAAGGTTCTGTCGTTAAAAAGGGACAGACATTATTTATTATCGACCCTGTTCAGTACGAAGAGGCTGCCAATGCTGCCCGGGCAACGGTACAAGTGGCCAAAGCCAATGTAGCAACCGCCGAGCTTACTGCACAGAATAAGCGCGAACTGGCTAAGAACAACATTATCGGTGCTTACGAATTGCAGATGGCAGAGAATTCGCTGTTATCCAGCAAAGCTGTATTGGCACAGGCTAATGCCCAGCTTATCAGTGCCGAGAAGAATTTGTCATACACCCGCGTATCCAGTCCGTCGGACGGTGTTGTGGGAAGCATTCCTTTCCGTGTAGGTAGTCTGGTTAGCCCAAGCATTGCCACTCCTCTTACCACGGTATCGGATATTTCGGAAATGTATGCCTATTTTTCGCTGACCGAGCGTCAGTTACTGGGCTATACCTCGACCGGTACTTCGTCTAAAGATATTCTGAATACGATGCCTGCTGTTAAGCTTAAACTGATTGACGGAAACATATATGCAGATAGCGGTAAGGTTGAAACCATGAGTGGTGTGATTGATCAGGCAACCGGATCGGTAAGCATCCGTGCCAGATTCCCAAACAAGAACCATATCCTTCGAAGCGGCGGTACCGGAACCGTAGTGATTCCGGCAAAGATGACCAACTGCATTGTTGTTCCGCAGAAGGCTACTTTCGAGATTCAGGACAAACGTTTTGTTTATGTGGTGGACGAACAGTCTACTATTAAAAGTACTCCTATTGAAATATTCACTTTGGATGATGGTAAGAACTTCGTTGTTACTTCGGGTCTGAAGGCCGGCGATAAGATTGTTGTAGAAGGCATCTCTTCGCTTAAAGATGGTATGCAGATCAAAGCGGTAACTCCGGATCAGGCTGCCGCAAAAAATACCGGAGCTAATAGTCCTGCCCAGGGAGCTTCGAAATAAGGAAGTGAATACTAAAACAGAAAAATATGAAGTTAGATAGATTTATTAATCGCCCCGTACTCTCGACGGTTATCTCCATTTTTATCGTCATCCTGGGTATACTGGGGCTTGGGTCGCTGCCTGTTGAGCAGTACCCGGATATTGCCCCTCCTACTATTTCGGTAAGTACCTCTTATACGGGTGCCAATGCCCAGACTGTAATGAATAGTGTTATCACTCCTCTGGAGGAGTCGATCAACGGGGTGGAGAACATGATGTATATGACATCTTCTGCATCCAACGACGGGATGGCACAGATTCAGATTTATTTCAAGCAGGGAACCGACCCCGATATGGCGGCGGTAAACGTGCAGAATCGTGTATCGAAGGCTTTGGGTCTGCTGCCTGCCGAGGTTACCAAAGTGGGTGTTATTACGGCCAAACGGCAGACAAGTATGTTGATGGTGCTTTCGTTAAACAGTCCGGATAACAAATACGACCAGACGTTTATTCAGAATTATGCCAATATCAATGTTATCCCGCAGATTATGCGTGTACCCGGTGTAGGGGATGCGATGGCTCCGGGTGCTCGTACGTACACAATGCGTATCTGGCTGAAACCGGAGGTTATGGCGCAGTATAAGCTGATGCCTAATGATATAACGGCGGTTTTGGCCGAACAGAATATCGAGGCGGCTCCCGGACAGTTTGGAGAGAACGGCGGTCAGTCGTTTCAGTATATTATGAAG
>Ga0074193_1001387_pt1 | contig 29850 bp, 30 predicted proteins | sample EPASupsiteHSE605_FD_64523 | JGI IMG/M metagenome (GOLD analysis project Ga0074193, IMG submission 64523) | Bioremediated contaminated groundwater from EPA Superfund site, New Mexico - Sample HSE6-05 | ecosystem: Environmental > Aquatic > Deep subsurface > Groundwater > Contaminated ... | reverse complement strand
TGCAAAGTCCACGTGACCGTGGCCCAGACCGAAATTAACTCCAAGCTGTGACAGCCAGCCTCCACCCCACACCCAGTTGCCGAAGAGTGGGTATATAAAGGCACCAATAGCAAATCCCATGAAACAGAACGACAGAAACTTCCAGCGCTCTGCAAGCGCTCCGGTAGGAATCGTCGCGGTCGTATCCATGAAGACCATCTGGAATAAGAATAAAGCGAATACGCCCACATCATAAGTGCCTATTAGCCCAAATCCGGTCATTCCGAAGAGCCCGAACTGATGCCCTAAAAGAGTAATCGAGAACTCGTGGTTAAGTCCTGTATAGCCTCCCAAAGTGGCCAGTGGACCAATACCTCCGAACATAATGGCAAAACCCGTGAGGAAGAATCCTAGCATACCTAGTGGATACACAAAGAAATTCATAGCCATCGTATGTGCGACATTCTTCACACGGACGAAACCAGTTTCAACCATCGCAAACCCGGCCTGCATGAACATTACTAGAAAACCTGCGAGCAAGGTCCACATAATATTTATGGCTACACTATTGTGCCCTACAGCACTGGTCACGTCTGCTAAAGAAGGTGCACCTCCGGTGCTCGACGCTACATAACTGGAATAATCCGTATCAGCTCCTGTAGGGTCTGCCTGCTGGTCCGCCAGCACTATGGCCGGAAAAGCAACGACAAATATAAAGAATACCAAAAAACTAACGAGTAACCTGTTCATTTTTCTCCGCATTCAATAGACTCCTTCATTTTCCATTCGGGCTTTAATAATAGGCGGTCAGCGATATGCGTGATCTTATGGTTTTTGTTATTTTAGTAAGACAGGTTGAAAGGACAATAAGATATGATAGATATAATTGAAACTTCTTTAAGGCCGATTTTTGATAATTACTATCCTCAAGGCCTATCTTATCCGTCTAATAGAGCCCTGTATTTTACTTCACCAGCAGGGTATTTCCTTATATTCATATATCAATTTTTCGCATTAATCGGAATATCATTTCCTAGTTTTAATCATATTAATGTATCTAAACTCTAAAAATAAATATTAAACAAATGTGTTAAAAATAGATGAATACGCACGGTCTGATACTGTGAGGACAAGCGGCAATAGCGGCTCATAAAAAGCCGTATACTTTCAATTTTGAGAAAACAACATCTAACGGCTGTTTTATATGGCTGAAAAAAAGGTATCTTTACAAGAATAAGACGAAAGAAGAGGAAGATTAAACAGGTATAAAGGTTGAGGAACTCTAAAAAGTTGATAAATTTTAATAAAAATTTAGTTTGGATTTCTACGTTTTCATCCTTTCGGCGCGATTTCTTCTGGAAACCACTCCTGAATTTCTTTTGGCATATTGAATTTTACATCCCGAATTTCTCCTTCGTCCATGTGCCTGTACATGACCCGCAGGACAGCTCGAATAACTTCAGCCGGGTTTACATTATCATCGAATTCAAACTGCGCATGCACCCTTCTTGCAAATTCCTCTTTTTTGAACTTCTCGGGTTTATCCCTGAGAGTCCAGCCGTCATAATACACTCCTTTAATCATAAGGGGCAGCTGTGAAGCAAGATCAACAGCTTCCTCCACCGGAAGCCGGTCTCTGATTGCGTGCAGTGTACCCCTTAATGCCTGATATGCACTTTCTTTGCTCTGCCATTTCAACTGGCTCAGAATATCCCTGAGCCATACATTGGTTAAGTCTATACTATTGTCAAGATTCCGTACGCCAGTAGTCGTTTCAACTCCCCCCAAAGCTTGAAAAATAAACATCATTTGGCAGAATTAAATTATGAGCTGTATTATATAATTATATCTAAGACTAAAATTAGAAGAGGAGAGTTCAGAGCACGATCAGATTCCGAGAGTAGAAGACCGGCAAGAGATACCTGGGTTTAGATTAATAGCAGCGCAAAATTTTTATCTTTGATCTGGCAATTTTTTAATGCTTTACCAGATCAAGAACTTCAATATCATGGGCTAGTTTTGGAATCACGTTATGTTCCGCCCCTATAAATAAAATTCCAGTTTTCCCATCTTCCAGAGTATTGTTTATCCTTGAAGCTATATATGCGTCTCTTTGTTCGAGCAAAATGTCTTTTTTTGAATCATATTTCTTTTTTGCTTCGTCTTTTTCTGCAGTGGAAGAATTGTTTAGGGTCTCAAGCAATAGATTACGTTCTTCAATAAGAAGCTGAGGACTTTCAGTGGCAACGACCTTTGCTCCCTTTACTACCAGTTTCTCGATAATCTGGTAGTTCTTGCTCCCGAGTTCTGCCGTACCATGAATGATTTTCATTCCTATTTCTCCTTCACATGGCAATCCATCCTGATAAATTCTTGTGTGCTTAAAATCGAGATTAAGCTGAAAGATTTCTTTTTCAAGTTCATCCCAGAACTTTTCAATAAGTTTCTGGTTCTCTTCCCATTTTTCCTTGCCAATTTTAGAAATAGCCAGCTGCACTAGTTCTTCACTTAGAGTTCCCATATCTGCAGAGGTATGGACAATCCTTACATATACAAGTTTTCTCATATTCCCACCCATTTATTGTTTTACAGGAATCTTTACGTAAACTACGGCAAGATTCCAAAAAATTATATAATTTCGAATATTTAATCTAGTTTTTAAAATTATAAATTACTTAAAATGAACCTAATTGTCATCTCAAAATTTGTTTGATTTTAAGGCAAATTCTTATTTATTTGTAGTAGAAAATACGTGAGAGCTTCTCTAAACTCTTGTAGCTGTTTAGTGATTATCTGTTTTCCTTTTTCAGTGGGAACATAACACTTAGTTCTCAGGTCACCTTTTACTGTATCTATCTCAAGTATATCTTGATTTTTTAAAGAGTATAATAATGAATATATCGCGCTTGGAGACACATAAACCTGGTGCTTATAGAAAATCTCTTTTGCAATATCCTGCCCTGACATCGAATTGTTCCTGATCACGCAAAGTACTGCTATGTCAAGATGTCTCTTTATAAGTTCCTGCACATAACAGTTATGTGCAGGCGATCCTGTAGGTTGAACTACATAGTTATCATTTTCAAGATTCATTGTTTCACCTGGGTTGGACGGCATAATTGTGGCACACTCTTTTAATTTTAAATATAAATTGTTATCAAGCTTTGGGATGAGCTTGTTATGTCTAACAATTCTTATTTATCAGCTTTAAATACAAATTGTTATCAAGCTTTGGGATGAGCTTGTTATGTCTAACAATTTTTATTTATCAGCTTTAAATCCAAATTGACTAATGTATGCACTTTTGAAATGCAATGAGCTTAAAACTTCCATTCTTAGTTCAACAATTGATGTTACCAAAGACTCATAAAATCACATTAAGTCATAGTTTCGTTCAAATATATTAGACATCTAATATATAACAACTTCCATGAACTTACATTATTAACCAAGATCATTTCATAACAATAACAAAAATTAATAAAAACATGTCAAGATATTAACACACACAACGTATTATAAAAATAAAGTAGATAATTAATTCTCTTAATTTATTATTTCTAAACCATTTAGTCCATAAATTTACCTAATTTCAATTCTATTTTGGGAATGGTTAAAGATATTTTATATTTTTTGCCCATTAATTGCAAAATGATGTGTCAGCACATTTTAATCAGCCAAGTTATATGCAGTGGACTTCTTTTATAAGTTTGCAATAAATTTCATTTATGTTTTGGCTGTGGACGTAGAGAAAATTGTCATCATTAGTTTTGATACATATTTCTTCCCTTTCTTTTTCCTCGTGAATGTTTGTAATAACAGTAATTTCCAGTATATTTTTTAGCGACACTTCATATAAGATTTTATTAATACTTTTATTCCATCCAAAAATTCTGCGATTTGTTAAATATATAAAACAGTAGTTCCAGGTTTTACTCTGGTTATGAGAATAAGAACCGTAAAATCTCAGCATAACTTCTTCTTCCGACATAAGAACTGGCTTGTTTATTCTATGCTCAAGTTCCCAGGCTCTTGTATCCTTGTCGAATTGTTCAAAAAGCCCATACTCAAGCATTGTTTCAATTCCAGCAGCTAAAAGTCTGAGACTCAAGCCTATTAGAGGTATGCCTCCAACTGAAATAAGAACATCAGCATTAAGAACAAGCCCTTTATTAAGTAACCTATCAAGAAGTTCTACCAAGGAGTCCCCTTCACGTTCCGGTATCATGTTTGAAAATCCCTTTTAAGATCAACAAAACTAAACGGTGCCCATGGTCCCGTAAATCTGACTGTAAAACCTTCACGTTGATTTATTTGATCAAGGACATGCCCTAAATTTTCAACACTTCTATTGGAAACAAGACAAGAAAGTGTAATCACAGATTTTTTGCCCTTATATTTTTCCGGAACATGGAAACTTTTTTCTTCATGAATCATCTCCATTGTATTCTCATATATAGCGTTCCCAAACTCGGTTCCAAGTTTCGAAAGCTCGTTCATTATGGCATGGTCCCGCCGGACATCAAACTGTTTTTTAAGGATGTAGTTTTTCCCCTTGGACCCTCCATCTATTTTTGCATTCAATGCTTGAAGATCAGGGTTCTCTTTGAGGACTTTTTCAGCAAGTACTTTTGGATCATAGAAGATTTGAACTAAATATTCTGCAGTATCACTCAGTCTTTCAAGCTCACTTTTAAAAGAATCATAGTTCTTCTGCATCCAGGATCTTATGGTTTCATCGTTCCCTTGTGCCACACACCCGAAAGAAAACGGGAGGATGGTATTGAATTTTTCAGTGAGCTTATCAATTGCATAATTATGAGAAAATATCCATTCTTTTGCCTGTTGTTCATCCTTTGCTGCTTTGGGTTTTGTCTCTGAGAAATGTACAGCTGCAGCAATATCTCTATAAACAATTGTGTACACAGAATTGTCATTAATCCCAATAGGTCCCAGATTTTGTTCAGCGGCTGTGTTCACAATTGAGTAGAGATATAGGCAACTCTCCTGTGTTATTTCTTTCATTTTTATCAGCTTCCTCAATCCACCTTGTTGGATTTAAAAATTTATCAATTACCTGATCTACTACCTTATCCAATCCTTCTCGCACAGAATAAACACAATCTTCAAGCTCGTTATCAATTTTTATGGCTTCAAGTGCTTCTTGAAGGTCAAAAAGGGCTTCTCCGAGTCTTTCAACCTCTTCCTCACTCAAAGATCCGTTTTCTATTCTCAACAATGCCTGTTTCTCAAGTAAGTCCTGGATAATCTCAACAAGGGCTACAACAAGACCCAATAATCCTTTTTTTAAATTGTTTTCATCAATATTAATTGACATTTTTTTCCCTTTTTATCTTCAGCTGAAGTACACCATTCTTGTAGCTTTTTTCTTCAATTGACCCCGATTTACATGGCAATGAAATCTTTTTACTGTAAATACCTGCAGAAATATCCAGCACGTCATCCTGAATTTCTATGTTTATATCTTGCTCCTCTACATCAGGAATTTGAGCTATTACATAAACAAAGTCCTGTTTTTCAAACACATCAAAAATAGGTTCTGCTGGCTCTGAACCTTCTAACATTACTTTTTTCCTTTCTCTTGAAACTGTACCTGGAACATTAGAAGATTTGTTTCTTGTAGACAGAGGTCTTATTGATAGTCCATAGCTTACTACTGGTTTACTACTCCATCCAGTTTCAAGCCTATGTTTTATTTCCATATCTGTCTCAGTAATTTTCTGCCTGAATTCTGGAGAGGTCTTTTCGAGAACTTTTATGATTCTGCTGAAGCCTGGAATTGATCCTACAATATCTCCTACTAAGCTAGCATGTTCATAATCTGTAGTTCTGCGTTCTTCTACTCTCTGTTCAAGTTCTTTAATTCTATTTTCCAAGTATTGGACTTTTTTTTCCAGGTCTTCTTTTTTTATGTCAGTTTTTGTTTCTTTCTCATTTTCACTTTTCTCATCATCATTGCCCATGATTGATCCCTCCCAATTAATCGGGTTGCCACTCCTATACAAGGTAATTTATAAAGTAATAAACTGACAGCAATACCTATTACAGCTAATTTTATTTCTCAGGAATGTAGTTCCCATCCTGATCGAGTTCTATGTAACTTGCAGGGATTATTGCATGTTTTTTCTTGGAAAGTGGGCTTGTCCATCCACAAATCGGGCATCCTTTTTCGATTAAGAGTTTTTCTTCTCTACGATTCCCACACTCAGGACAATTTGCATAATTTATATCTGTTCTCTTCCAGGCCGGAGCATCAAGATTTGTTCCCGAAGGAAACTCAAGTCCATATTTTGCTGCGGTTTCAAAGGATGCCAGGGTAGCCGTAATTTTTATTCCAAGAAGCTCAGTTCCCGCGATGGATACTGAAATATCAGCATTAAGTACAAGTCCTTTATCCAAAACTCGATCTATTACATCCACAAGTCCCGCGGATTCTCTTACAACACTTGCATTACTATTTCCGCTCATAATTTACCTCTTTTGATGACTTCTAAAACTTTCTAATATTTTTATTATTTACGCGGTAGAACTGAGTGCTCAGTCGGTTAACTTTTTGACAGATGAATTTTCAATTTAATTTATGCTTAGTACGAGTCCCATTAAGTTATGCTTAGTACGAATCCCATTGGCAGTTAACCGCCATTGACCAGAATTACAGAACATATTGAAAGGCCTTCAGTTAGCACACATCGTAGTCACTTAACTAAAGAAAAAATGCTTATATTCGCTTCTTACGATGGCGTTTCACAGGGTTTTTGGTTAAAAGGTTGGGGTGAGTTTTCAGAGTGTGAAAATCACTTGAGTGTGTATCAATAGTTATATTGTAATTATATTCAGCTTTTGAGCTGAAAGGCCCATCGATTTTGCCTGATCCGGACTTTTGAGTTATACCTTGATTATCCATTTCTTCAAGTAATTTAAGAAAGTTGTACAACCCAAAAGATTTCTCTTTGGCTTTTATAGGTTTTGAATTTTTTTCCGCTCCTTTTTTCGAGAATTTATCAGGAAAAGATGTCGGTTCTGACATTAAGATTCGTCTCCAAAACTCTTTCTGCAAATTTTAATTGTCTCATGAGCTCGCTTTTTTTTTCTTCATATTCTTCTGTCGAGATCTCATCAAATTCGTAAAGCAGTTGATTTTCCTTGATTTTGTTTTTAATTTTATCCACGTTGTAAAGTTCTCTGTAAGCAAAGTCCCTTATTGTTTCTATGTTTGAAATGAGATCGAGTCCAGGAATTGAAATTCCTATCATTCTCAAAAGAATATCATCAAAGACAAACATTACCTGAAGCCACCCTTCTTATTTGATAATATATGTATATCTACAAAATTATATGGTGGCCAGGGTCCGCTATATTGAAATTTATAATCACTATACTTTAGTTTAAGTTTCTCAACTTCATCTGAGAAAATTTGAATTTTCTCCTTATCTACAAGATAAGTAGTATTCATCAAAAGGCGTGGGCTAAAAAGGTTAAGACTCTTCGATTGAGAAGTTATTTTCTCAAAGTTTTCAGTTGATTCAGTTTTACAATGTTCTCTCTTTTCATTGTCTATTTCAGTATCCTTTGGTAAAAATATTTTTATCCCGAGTTCTACCTTATTATCCACCAGTGTAAAAGATTTTTTAATAGCTTTTTTTCCTGCACGCATGGAGACTTGTATTAGTTTTTTATTCTTGAATCCCATTCCGTATGCTACCGGGATAATGCTATAATCTTTCATTACTTTCTTGATTACATTTTGATGAATATTTATTTCCTCTTCGTTATCTATTTCATATTTTTTAAATGGCTCATCGCTTACAACAGGACAAAAATCCATGCAGTCCAGTGTATATACCTCGTGTCCCTGAAAACCTATATTACCAAAGCTTATAGTTTCTTCTTGGGATTTGATTATGCAATAGACATACTTACTATTTTCAGGCGCGAGCTTCATCGAATACCCTTCCCAACTTCGCAAAGCAGTTTACATTAAATATCAATTCAAAACTTCATTTGCTATGCTTATCGAATCGTTTTTACGTAGGTTTGAAGTTATATCGAAATATTATTAAACGCATCAAGAATTTTGATTCCTTACGCGGACTTGCTTTCAATAAGAACAAGCATTATATGTCCATACATGTTCGGTTAATATACAGAGCTTCCAGTGAATGTTCTTCTCTAAATTAGCGTATAAATTACATTAAAAATATATTCAACGTTCAAAGCTGTGCATGGAATCGTTAACCAGCTAGATATATTATATTTTGATCTTTAGTCCTCTTCTTGTACGAACATGTCAGATCTACGCCGCATCCCTATTTTATTATAGTCCATAATCTCCATACTTGAGTTAAAGTTCATTTCATAGATACTCAGTATATCCTGTGTATCGGGAATTGACTTTCTTTCAAGGACCTCAACTATGAATTTTGTGATATCTTCTTCTCTGGATACACTTACTACTCCTTCCGCTTTCTTTCGAGTAATTTTCTCAATCACAAAAATTGCTTTATCAAGGTCTTCAATTAATGAAATTGTCCTGGTTTGGGTTTCTTTTACATTAGAGTTCATTTCTTCCCCTTTTTCTTTGCCTCTGATTTTTTTCCCAGATTTTAATTCCATAAAAACTCTCCAAATTCCTTTTAAATTTCGCATTTCTAGGGACAGTTGTTCTACACTTATCCTTACTTATCCACTCTTTCATTTGCGAAATTTTGCTGAAACTAACAAAGTTTAAATTATTATCCAATTTCATGAAACATACTGCGGTGGCGTTAATGTGATCTATTGCTTACATAGAGATACGCCAGCGCAACTTTAATTAATCCGCAAGTGTATTTTGAATACTTACGCAGTCTTTAACACTGCTTTATTTACAGGCTTCTCTTTCCTATGTGGTTCAGCATTAGAATCTGTATTTTCAGAGTTCAGCTCTGATATGACGTCAATTACGAGTTTCTTTTTCTTAAGCAGTTCAGCATTGGAACTTGTTTTTGTTGCAATTACATCGACGAATAGCTGTTCAAAATAATCTTTTATATTGCCATTCAAATTTTTCACAGCTTTTCCAACCATAATGCCAGACCTGATTCCAGGTTTCTGAGCTTCATTAGTCTGATCTCTTATTTTCCGGATGGTAGATACTATTTTTTCAGATTCTTTCTCAGATATGCCTGTATGACCTTTCACTATCTGGACTTCCGTTTCAAAACTATAGTAGTCCATATATATTCCTACCATTCGATCCAGCAAAGCGTCCTGAGGAACATGAACTCCTGCGTACTCAACCGAATTACTTGTCAGAATTGCCCTGAAATCCGGATGTACTTTTATGTATTTTTCCTCACCAAACCTGGAAGGTAGTTCAAGTATCCCTTCTTCAAAAACCGAGAGTAAAACGTTATTTGCAAATGGTTTTGCCCTGGAAAATTCGTTATATATGAGAGTATATCCGTACTTGCATGCAATAGCCAGAGGATTGTCAGTCCACTCAGGTTTTATGACATCTGAACTTTTTAGTACATTATGAATATAATTGTCCCTTATCGACTCCTGCTTGATTTGAGCATATCCACCTATGAGATCTTTTGTCGTAAGAGACTCGTCTCCATTAATCCATACGACAGGACGTCCAAGTTCTTTTGCAATATGTACAGCAAGACTTGTTTTTCCACAACCTGTAGGACCAATCAAATGTACAGGGTATCCGGCTTTTACCCATATTTTTATTCTTTCACTTAATTCTTGGATTTCAGAACTATTGATAAAACACTCCATTTCAGGAACCAGATACTTTTTTTCTTTATAACTATTTTTTAAGTTCGCACTGGACTGAAATGGTTCATTTATATTTTTCAGATCGCCATCAACTGATTCCTGTTTTGTTTCCTCTAAGGTTTTGTGAATAGGTTTACCCCTTATTATTCTCTGATGCGTCGCTTTATATACCATTTTTCTTTCCTCTTTTAGTCATAGTCCTCGAGATTTGTTTTGTGTTGATATTGTTTGTCTTCAAAGGTAAAAATTATCAGGATTTATGTCAAATGAGTATGAGTTTGATACTTAATGGACTTCGTTGAGTAACTTACATATACTTCATTGAGTAACTTACGTATTATTGATTTAAAGTTTCAAAAGCTCCGTTTCTATATCGGTTTATGAGGACGATTTTTTTATAGAGTTATATCTTGTCTATACAGTAGTTATCACTATGTAAAATAGCAAAGAGCTACATGTCTTTCTTAATTTTTTTCTGTAATGGTGTGAAGTACCAGATTGTGATTTGTATCCTCTTTAGTTTGGTGTGGAATTATAAGTTATATCACGGAAACGCAGATAAGAAAATGCAAATCTATGAAATTCAGATTTATGAAATGCAAATCTATGAAATTCAGATTTATGAAATGCAAATCTATGAAATTCAGATTTATGAAATGCAAATCTATGAAATTCAGATTTATGAAATGCAAATCTATGAAATTCAGATTTATAAAGTGCAAATTTGTGAAATGGAGATCTATAATAATAACATAAGTAAAAGAGTTAAATAACTCTTTTACAGTGCAATAAAAATACATTCGTATTTAGAATGTTCGCTACCAAATCTAAAGAATATACTTTAATTTGAGTATTTACTATGGAGTTGATAAACTCCTTAAGGGCCTATCACAAATAACCTTCTCAATGATCCTTTAATCAATCAACTCGTTCCAATATTTCTCAATATGGCGCGTTTGGGGGAAGTCATTAAGTCTGTTATTTTGGCTTGAGTCCTAACCGATTACAAATGTATTTTTATTCTTTTTAGAATTGCTTTAATTCCATTATCCATAGAATTCTTTAGTATAGAGATTGATATTTTTTATCTCTTCATCTACCCCTGATCTAATTTCTGCGACTCCAGATTGAATCTGCATGGCTTTTTCCTGATTCTCCGCCTGAAGCTGCATTACTGCGGAATTGAACTTTGATACCCCCTCTTCCATTTCCAGTGTCTTAGTACTTATGTCTTTATTTAGATCAGCAACGCTTTTGGGCATATTTTTGACCTCCTTTTTACACATACCTTTTCTCTATTTTGTTTCTGCACTTTTGCAGAAACGTTTTTTATAGTACCGAATTTTCATATATAATTGACTTATTTCCGGAAATCTAGCTAACTTGAATTTTTAAATTGGAAGATAAATTTATATGATGGACTATTCCTTTAATTGGCCTTAATGTTCAACATCTCTAGATATCTATTTATAGACGTTCAACAATTTGTATTCGGTTTAGAAATTTAGTATTCTTGGTTTTACATTTCTCACTAGATTTCGGAACTAAGTCATAGCAATCCAAATCTAATATAAGCAGGTTGTATCAAAACTACATTTGATTTTGCAACTGGAATAACATATTTTACTAGGTTACTTATGTCTTAAATTCGGAATAATTGCCCTCCTGAATTTAAGGCAATAATACATATTATCCAATTATCAAAACGAATCGAGTTTTGATACAGCCTTTTTACTTTGTTTTTATGAAATTATGCTGCAATAGCTGGTTTTTCTTCTTTTGCAGCAATTTCAATTTTTGTGATCTCTTCTGCATAGTGCAGGAATGTGTCAACAGATGCAACAACTACTCTTGCTTCAATTGCCAGGATTTCAATACCGACAAGTGAAACTCTTGCCCATACGTCAACAACTATACCTTTGTCAAGAATCCTGTCAAGCACTTCTGCCAGGCTGGAACTGTCTGGACTCTGTGAAACCATTTTTATTCACCATCCATGTCTGGGTTTATACAGATATGCGAATTAGAGTGGAGATTTTTTTCTCTTATAGGATTGGCATACTTTAGCATAATTGTACTGGCAGTTAACTGCCATCAATTAAAAAAATCCAATAAGATAAAGTTCCACATTTTCAAACTTTACAGTATCTGTTTTCGTTTTAATATCATAAACCCATAACGGCAAACTGTACTATGGTATAACTTCTTTATATACTTTGGTATATAATATATTTTGTTTTAAAAAAACTGAATAAATAAATATACTAATTTATTTCAAAAAATATATTTAATTAATTTACTAATTTTGTTTCAAAAATAGTGTCTTTTTTTTAAATATGTGGGAAAAGTATCTCATCTTCTAAAAAATAAAAAATTTTACAGTTGTCACCATACACGATTGATAACATAAAATTTCTAAAAATTTGTAAGTGTAATAAATCTTTTATTTTTTGTAACTGTTTAACTTGGATACAACAGTATTAATAACTGTACTGTTGAAACTCAATAGGCAAATTCGGAATTTTTCTTTAACTTCTTCTACTGGCTATTTTTTCATTTTCCATTAGTTGACAATCAACTTTGATTTGTAATCCAAAGTAGTGAACAACTTATTTTGAGTAGGTTGAGCAGTTACAAAAAATAAACTGGACATTTAGTTCAGCTATTATATGTTTCTACTTCAGTATAGCCTTCTTTTCACGATTCATATTGCTATATTATCTAAGAGCTCATAAAATCTTCACGCAAAGCTTTAAGTGCATATTTTTCCATTTCTATTTCCCGTCTTGTGCGTATGCCAAGCCTTCTGAATACGGATACAGGGGGACACCATCCCTGCACTGCATGTTGAAACAGGAAAATAGAGACTATTAGAGGCAGAATAAACCATTTTCGGCTCTTTTTAAAGCCCAGAACAGTTCCTATAAAGGTAAATATAGCTGCATTTGCTTCGAGATAGCGCTCGATGTCCCATTCAAAATCTAGTTCTTTTATTTTTTTGTTTATTTCATAATTTGTTTTGCTTGCATAGAACCGTACTGTTGCAGCTATTTCGATATCAATTGCCTGATTGATTTCAGGAGGCGTATTAGCCCGTACTCTATCTCCCCGAATGAGGTTACTATAGTCATCCATTACCATAAAACTCCCCCTTAATAGATCTACAAGGTCTATAGTACGACCAAAATTGACTTTACTAATTTTCGGATATCAAAAATAGATGTTTAAAATGAAAGACGAACTATTTATCTTAGACCGATTTACTTTCAGCGATAGCTTCCTTTGCACGATCTATGCAGTTATCTTGAGATGAAATTGTATCAAAATCTCCGCGCAAAGCTTTAAGTGCATATTTTTCCAGATCTATTTCCTGTCTCGTACGGAAACCGAATCTTCTTAGTATAGATACAGGAGGGCACCAGCCCTGCACAACGTACTGGAGTAGGAAAATTGAAGCTATTGAGGGCAAAATGAACCATATTTTGCTTTTTTTTAAGCCAAGTATTATTCCAATCAAAGAAGCCGTAGATGCGCGGATTTCAATAATGCTTCCTATATCCCACTCTTTATCAAGCTCTTCAATCCTTTTGCCTATTTCATAGTTGGTCTTGCTCGCATAAAACCTGACCATTGCAGCTATTTCTGTATCGATTGCCTGATTAATCTCAGGAGGCGTATTAGCCCGTACTCTATCTCCTCTCACGAATTCGCTGTAATTGCTCATCTCCATGAAACTCCCCTCTTAATAGTCTCTTTTCAATGTGTAATCATACCCGAGTTTTCTTTTACTAAAAGAGGGTAGGAGTATGCGAATATAAAGTTAATCATAAAAACTTAGTTTCAGGACTTGGTTTTATAAAGAAAAAAAGACATTAACACATTTTTTCCACTTTTTTGTTTTCTGAGATATTGCGAGGGAAAAACGGATTTTTATATACCAGGAATGATTCCGAAGTACTGTCTTATCACCTATTTCAGAACTCAATCAGCCCTTCAGGATAGTAAATTACCTCTGTTCCTTTAAAATATATGCCTCCGGGGTGCCTGTATCCACTTGACCCGCTCCAGTCAAAGTTTAACCAGTACTGAAGCTTCCCTTCTTTAAGTTCTCTACCTGAGTACCAGATATTTTCAGCACAGTAATATCTACTCTGTACATATCTGAGAATTTCGGATGCCGTTTCCTGGTTATCCCCTATATAAAGTTCAGGATAGGCATGCCCGTAGCTTTCGTTTGTTACAGTAACGACCCTTGTATTGAACCCCATATTTTTTAAAAGGGCAGATATAACTATGGAATAGTCATCACAGTCCCCTTTATATCCTTCATTTATAGTCTGAGATGCATCGAAGAAAAATTCACCTTTTTTTTCATCGCGGTACTCCCAACGCTGGTTCACGTAATCAAAAACATCACAAGCATCTTTAATATTGTATCCTGAGGTCTTTCCAGTTATATTGAAGACTTCGGAGGCGATTTTCTCATTTCCTAACCCAATACCTCTCTGAAAATTCATGGACAATCGCCTGTACTCTCTAGGATAGACAACGTTTGTTTTTTCTTCACGATAAGTCGGAATTTCTGGTATCTCAGGAGAAGTAGAGTTTGTCAGGTATACAGAGCTCTCTTTTTCTTCTTTCTTGTTTTGTTCTCCAGATACTATATCAGTAGACAAAGGGTTATTCATTCCATTGGGTGTTGTATTCTGTAAATCCTTGATCAGATCTTCTGAGTTCAGACCTGAAACATGAACTTCATCCGTAGCTGCAGGATATATACATCCGGAAGCAAATGCAAAAAGAAGAAGGAAACTTAATAACTTGAAAAAGTTCACCCTGATCACTTTATCAACTTTCTGGATCAATATAATTGGAATTATATTCAGTATAAATAAGGTCTAACTTATATCCACAGGTCTGTAACTATAGATTTGCATGTATAAATTTGTAAGCTATCTACTTATCAAAAAAGTTTGCAAGTATAAACTTTTAAGCTATAACTCTTACTATTGTTTGTGACAATACCTGATATATTCAGGCTTATAAATCCAGGCTTATAAGCTGCAAACTCCCATATCTGAAATGTTTGAGACTATTGCACAACGATAGAGAACCAGAATTGTAAGAATGAAACTGAAAAAAGTTTAAACTCCTCTCTTCCTTTTCAAAAACAGCCCACACTTACAGTAATCTATCCCTTCGCAATATTTACCTCCCTTCTGAAAATTAGGACAAGAAGCACGGTATTTGCATTTAGTATTTATTATAAGGGATAGTAAGTTCATTTTTTACATCTCCCCTCCTATATTAAATACTCCGTTCAAATATTTAAAATGTATGCTTTCTCTTGTTTCTTATCCTCTAACATGTTGTATTAATTCCAGGTCTTTAAAGGTTAAGCAACAACATGGTTATCCTCAAGCAGATTATCCTGCTGACAGGAGGACGCCCACTATTTTATTCACAGTAAAAGCGTACTGATTCAGTCCGGTTTATACAAATCCTTTTAAAAAAGAATCTCCTATAATTAAATGGGGAATAAATGCCGTATAAAACAAATTGCGAACTACCGAAAATGGTTAGGGAAAATTTGCCGGAGCACGGACAGGACATTTACAGGGAAGCTTTCAATAGCGCTTGGGAAGAGTATAAAGAGCCTTCCGAACGACGGGGAGACGCTACAAGAGAGGAAACTGCACACAAAGTTGCCTGGAGCGCAGTTAAGAAAGTATATGAGAAGGATTCTAAAGGAAACTGGGTAAAACGATAAGATTTGATTTTCGAAGTTATATCTGTTTATCTTTTCAATCATTTTTCATGAATATTCTATCCTTATCAGCAAGACAGCTAGCTTGAAGATAGCTACGGTGCTCTTATTGGGACCCGTGTTAAAGGCCTCAGGTAGTTCAATGAGTGAATCAGGAATCTACTACCTGTTTAGTTTATCGTTGTCTCTCACTAAAACAGCATAGATAAAGTTACGAAAAACTAAAATATAAAATAGGTATTATACAGTTAAATAAAATAAAAATAGTATAATTTTATATAAAGATTATATTGTTTTGTTTTTCCCATGCCTTAAATTTACAGAAGTGCAATGAAAATAATGCATTTCTTTCAAATTACGTTTTGACCGAACACACAAACTTCTTGTTTTTACTGGGTTTTACCTGCGAGTTCATATTAGCATATGGTTCTTGAAGACTTTTTAATACTATTATTCACTCTGGTATTTCCTGAAGTGGTTTCAGTCATTTTGAAATACGGCAGTCCTTTGATAGCCAGATGAGCCATAGCGTGCTCAATGTCCGGAACAGGTTCCTTAATTTTGTCCGGGCTTGCTATGGCGTTGAGCAACTCTGCAAGTGCAGGGCTGTTCGAACTCCAGGTACCATCGCTCTGGGCCTCGGCTTCAAAAATTTGCCATTCAATTTTAACTGACATAAGTTCTCCCCCTCTCAAATGTGCATTGTCCATCTGGACTCCACACTTAAAAAAATAAGAGCTGATTAATACTCACATTTAGTTGTTTTTATAAGCTTTTGCCTATAATGTTATACTAATCTTATATTGACCTTCTATATATAGCTCTACTTTGTAACTAAAATCCCAAACTTTTAAGACGGAAGGGAAAGAGGCAGTGTCACAAATTTCCTGTAAATTCAAAGTCAAATTTTTGTATACTGGCCAAGTTTAGTTCTCTTGCTATTGGATTCTCAAACTGTCAATTTATTAGGATTTCTAATTTTAAAGAAAAATTGGCACACTGAAGAGAGAACGAAACACGTGCATCTCCTTGAGTGGTTTTATCCGAAACCGTTGTGTAATTTTATCCCACCTTATGGGATTGGGCTTGAACTGAGTTCTTTTAAACCAAGATGCTTTTGATTTATCCAAGTTTGTTTTGACCTTTTTTCCCCCTGAGACTTGCATATATTCTACGGGCAGGTTTTTTAACCAGATAATTAAAACTTTCTCTTGAGATTGGTTTTGGTTTCTTGACTATCACTATAGGTTTCTTAGAATGCCTGGCAATTCTCTGCGATAGAGTCCCAAGTAAAGAAATCTTAAATCTTTCACTTGAGTCTCCAATGATTAGCAGATCATTGTTATTTGAGGCCTCCAGTAGAGCATCTTCTATGGAATATTTCTCAAGTACTCTGAAACTAACAGGTATAGAAGTTATTTTCTCAATGAGACTCTCAAGTTCGTCAGTAATTTTCTGCCTTTTTTCCTGAGCTTCATCAGGGCTAATGATACTGATAATTTCTACTCCGGCACCTGTGTTTATAGCCAGTTTTTCTGCGAGATAAAGGCCATAGACCGAGTTTTCTTTACCGTTATACCCTACAAGGATTTTGTTTATGCTGTCAGGTAGATGCCCCTTTAATAACGCTATTGGACTTTTTGAGGACAGGAGAACCTGGTTTGTAACATCATGTAAGTACTCGAATCTCTTTGGTTCGTGCCATCCCATAATAATCATGTCTGCCTGCTCAATTTCAGCCTGCTCCAGAATTGAGTTTGATATGCTGTGGTCAAAGGCAGCAATATATTCTCTTTTATGTCCGAGAATTGCAGGATAACTCTCAAATTCTTCTTTGAAACGGCAGTCCATTTCTATCTTTTTCTCATGATATGCTTCCTGAGCTAACTTTAAGTTTGTTTGATCCGGTACCTCAATAACGTGGAGGCAGATTATCTCGCTTCCCATAAAGTCTGCCAATTTCAAAAGATCACGCTCATGTTTCGGATTGGAGATTGGCACGAGCACTTTTACCAGGGAGACAGGCTTAATCTCCTTCTTTTCTACAGTATTCTCCAGCAGGTCAAATAAGTTATACTCAGGAACGGCTTTGCCCCTTCCGTAAAATGAGTACCAGCCAATCCCGGCAAAAATCATCATTACTGTGAAGAGAAGAGGTAATCCACCAAGCATGGGAAGAAGTACTATGCTCCCGACTATCCCGAAAATCTGCGTATAGGGGAAAAAAGGGTCGCGAAAAGTGGGTTCATATCCTGGCAGGGTTCTTTTTCTGAGGATTATCACTGCCATATTTAGCAGGATAAATATCAAAATATTAAAAGCTCCACCCAATCTTGCAAGCTCCTCTATGTCGAACAGAAATAAAAGCAAGACCATTACTGTTCCTGTTACCAGTATAGCATTATGAGGAGTTTCAAACTTTTGATGGATGAGAACAAACCATTCAGGCATAAGTGCATCTCTGCTCATGGCAAAAGGAAATCTGGAAGACGATAATATAGCGCCGTTAGCTGTGGAAAGGGTAGCAAGCAGCGCACCCAGTCCTATTGCTATTCTTCCGGATTCTCCTGCCATCAGACCTGCAATATCAGCAAGGGGAGTAACTGATGTCATGATTCCTTGAAGGTTAGAGAACCCTACAACCACTGCCATTATACCAACGTAGAATAAGGTTACTACAATGGCTGAAGAGATAAAAGCCAGTGGCAGGTTCTTTGATGGGTTTTTTACTTCCTCGGACACTGCGGCAGCTTCTGCAAGCCCGAGATAGGATATGAAAACAACTCCTGCTGTTGTGATTATTGAGGTAGCTCCATAAGATGTGGCAGATGAAAAGTTAGCCGGATTAACTATAAAAGATACTCGGGCTATGAAGAAAGCCAGGATTACCAGCAAAAAGATCACGATAAAGTTCTGTAGTGAACCGCTGCTTTTTGCTCCACGATAGTTAATTACTAACAGGATCACGCCGGTTGAAGCTGCTACTAAGTATAGAGGTAGGGGGTAGAAGATTTGAGAGTATTCTGCAAGACCGATGAGCGCAAATGTGCCCTTGAAGATTAAGGCCAGCCAGGAGCCAAGACCTATTACTGCACCAAGCGCAGCTCCCATCGTTCTGCTGATATAGTAATAGCTGCCGCCTGCCAGAGGCATACCGGTCGCGAGTTCTGACATGCTGATGGCTGTGGCTATTGAAATAAGCCCACCAAGCAGAAAAGAAATTATTGCTCCAGAGCCCGCATCTGCTAAAGCAATTCCAGGAAGAACAAATATCCCAGCTCCAATCATAGTGCCGGTGCCAATTGCGAAAGTTGAGATAAAACCAAGGCTACATCCCAACCTCTCAGTCGTTTCAACCGATGCCATTTTTTACTCCGTCTGTTACAGGGCTTTCAAACCGGTAAATCCATCTTTGTTTAAATCTTCAGATTACTTTTACTTTGACAATACTGGACGTAGATTTCACCATCATACGTCAGCGAGCAGCAGGGTTTTACAGTCCCTATTGCACTGGATCTGCCTTTTGAATAATAATCTCGAAATAAGTGTTTTTCTTTGCAGTACGGTTTCAATGTCTTTTTAGTTGAACGGCTTCAATGTCTTCTTAATAACTTTCTTTTTAATTATTTTTAATAAATGATGCAGCCTGCTCTTGATTAAGGTGTCTTAATTCATATTTTAGTGAATTTTGCTTTCGAATAGTACATATATCTATCCGTTAAAAGCATATTTCTTAGCCTGCAGTTAATGCATATCGTTAATAGTAGTATTAAAAGGAATAAAGAATATCGAATATAATTGGAGTGCGGAAAGTGGTGGAAGATTGTCTTAGCTTCTGTCCAGAGAGTCATCTGTTTTATATTATCTACAAAGACTTTTGAATTGTATTACTCGCAGGCAAAGAAACCAATAATGACAGTTTGTACGTTATCAGTGGTAAGTATAATTATGTAAATATCTAAAAAATGAAAACGTATTGATTTATACATAACATTGATCTATATATAGCATTGATTTACACGTAGCATTTATTTACGCATAGTGTCGACTTATACATATACTCTTCACATAAGCGATATCGGTTTAGTTAAGGGGTTCACATATAGTTATTGGGCGGATATAATGCAAAGTAATGATCTTATTAAAGAGCAAGTACTACAGTTAAAAATTGAGATCGCGCAGTTAGAAGCCGAAGTTAACAAATTACAGATTACGATAAACGAAAAAAAATATGCATTAAATAGATTATCTGAACTGTTAGAAATAAGAGGAGTAACTTTAAACGACAATAAATAATATTAAAAGTGTTTGTTTCTAAAAAATGGTGTTTTTATGCTTGGCCCGTCTACAAAACCTTTTATAAACTCTACAAATAGTTTTCTAGATTTTTCAAATCCTTCATTTATTCCGTCCAAGTGGTCTCTGGTATAACGTGGTTTTTCGACGACAACTGTGTCTAGAAGGAGATCAAATTTGTTCTGTAAGCTCTTTACCTTTGCATTCTGATCTTCTTTTGAGTCATTTGAATTTAAATTAACAAATTTTTCTGCATTCTCTTAAAAAACATCCTTGGCGATTTCAAGCCCCTGATTTACTCCTTCTTTATAGTCCGAATAAGATCGTCTATCTTTATTTCTCTTAATTAGCTTACTGAATATTCGGACTGTATGTTTTGCTTTTTATTCCTCCAATTTACCCTCTTTCTCTATTTTAAAAATGAAAAAAGCTGTTTATGCTAGTAGAAATAAGTTTTAACTTTTTCTATAATTAATCTTGTCTCGGGAGATAATTAACGATATATTTTTATATATTTTACTCTCTCTCTCCAGTAATACTTATTGAGATCATTTTAAAATCTCTATTCCATAGCTAATTTCTACAATTCGTTTTATTTCTTCAATTTATTTTATCAGATGAGAATTATTAGGGTTCAGGTACTTAGTGACTCAAGTAATTAATTTAATTTTTCTAGAAAATTGGAAAGATAATAAAAATAAAAAACAGTAATAAAAATAAAGAATCACTAACAAAAAATAAAGAACGATAATAAAAGTAAAAAATAAAATGAAGTAAAAATCTAATAATAAAAGTAAAAAGGTAATACTAAAAGTAAAGAGAAGATAAATGTAATAAGAATATAAAACATAATAAGAATATAAAACTTAATAAGAATATAAAACATAATAAGAATATAAAACATAATAAGAATATAAAACATAATAAGAATATAAAACATAATAAGAATATAAAACATAATAAGAATATAAAATGTAATAAGATAAAATATAAAGTGGATGTAAAATGAGTAATCTGAAACAAAAATAAAGAATTCAAGTTGATATATTAAGTTTTCACTTTCCACTTACTTATCTGCTCTTCACGCCATTTCTCCATTGCTCTCCAGATGGGTAGAGGATCAATACCGTGAATCTTCACATATTCGTCTCTCATATATTCATTCATATTTCCGTCTATGTAGCGCAATGTAGCCTGATCGGGCTGCAGCCTTGCTCCTGTTGGTATTGCTGCAGGGTTTATGCAAACCTCTGCACAATAACGCCATTCTTCCCCACCGCCTGTAGATTCTATCCTGAATGGCTTTCCGCAGTTCGGACAGACGCCGAACATTGTTTTGTCTTCTTTCTGGTTCATAATTTCCCCCTCTGAATGAAAAAAATTCATATTTGTCTATTGTGCGTAGAAAATTATATAATTCATTTTATATCCATTTTATATATCCATTTTATATATCCATTTTGTCTACCTTTCAATATTTTCTATAATTGTTTTTTCTCTCCAACCCTAACAATTATCCTCTATACTTCTTCAAAACAATTTCTATCTCTTTTTTATGGACAGTGTTTGTAAACAGGAAGTTCAACTGTTGAATTTTCTGAATAATATTTTAAATCTGGCAGAAACGCAAACTAGGATATAATATAAAAGTAAAATAGACAGGATGCAGAGGATGAAATAGTAAAGAAAATGAAAAAATGGTAAGAATTAAAACTGGATAAAACCAGCTATAAAACATAAAAAATTCTATTTTATTTCTTTCTTATACTTTATTATACTTTATTAGTTTCATAAATTTATTAACTTTGTTATAATTTGAATGTCTCCAAGCAAAAAGCTTACAGCTGAAGAACAAAGTTGCTACACAGATAGACATAAACAACAATGCACATACTGAGGTTTGTATTTCAATTGGTGACGTTTTAGTTGCTCCTATTTGCCTTCATATGTTATTAAAAACCGATTATGTAACATCCTTTTTAACATTTTCGGTACGTTTCGATCTTTAAGAATTTTAAACCTATTTTAACAATTGCACCGCCAGCCGAGACAGTTAAGAAAAAAACTGTTTTAGTTTCGAGTTAATGGTTTCCGATCTCGAATCTTCTAACTTTCTCGGATTATTTTTTCTCTTTCCGGCAGGAGGCAGTTTCTGCAGATAATCGTCTTCTGAGAATCTTAATCTCGATTTTCTCGTCTTGTGTTAGCAGGCGACGGTAAGTGTAATGCCTTCCATCTGCAATAAACCACCGCTCTGGCTAATCGAGCGCAAGTTCAAAGTTCCCTATTCTTTCTACTCGAGTTCCTCCCTAAGTTCAGTTTCTTCTCTTATCATGGACTGTTTGCCTTCCCCAATTACTGAGTTTTCTGGTCAGCGTGCTATCACGTTCTCTGCTTTCTGTATGGCCTCTGTCTATCAATAATCCCACTTTTATTCTTTTTTTGTATATTTCAGTTCTGAGATTAAAAAGACAGTAATAGTCTTAAAAGTCAGCGTTTTTATGTCCAATTATGATATAAGAATTTTAAGCTAATAAAAATATAGGTTTAAATTTTAATAAAAAAGAAATAAAAGTCTAAAGCTCAATGAAAACAAATAAAGGTTTTAAACTTAACAACAAAGAAATTGAGGTTTTAAATTTAATAAAAAAGAAATGGAACTTTAAATTCCCTCAAAGATATAGAGCTCCTAAAGCTCCTGAACTTAATTAAAGTAATAAAATTAAAGTAATAATATTTTCATGTGTTGTCCAGGGAAAATGATTCGGTTATGAAATCTTTAAATATTCTTTTAGATTTCTCGAATCCGGTATACACGCCGTCCAGACGCTGCTCCGAGCAATTCGGTTTTTTTGATATGGAAATGCCGCCTAAAAGCTGGTTAAAATTATTCTCCAGGCTTCTTATCTTTTCAGCCGGATCTTCTTTCAAGTCGGAAAGAGGGAGTTTTTCCAGATTATCCTCGAAAGTGTATTTGGCTATATCCAGGCCTTTATTAACTCCTTCTTTAAAGTCCGAATAAGCCTGATTGTCTTTACTCCTTTCAATACAGACATTAAATTTCCTTACGAGATCTTTCATTTTTTGAGTTTCCAAAATCCTCGCTTCCTTTTTTAAAGATTTTGATTTGTGCAATCTTTTTAGGTTGCAGACACAAGAGTTTCAAATTTATAATTTATAAAACTATAAATTTAAATTAAAAGTTTAAATTATGAGTTGTAAATATTAGTTATCATTAAAAAAAATCAAATCAAGCGCTTTTCACACTTTGCATAATAAAAACTCAAGGCATTAAAATAAAGTGAGATATATAAAAAATAGTGTTTACATGTATATTAATTTTTTGAGATAAAATTAGATACTGTTATATTCTGATCTTTAGTTCTCTTTCACTTAGTATTATACACTTTTACTTAAGTTCTGAAACCGATTATTTGTTTTAATATCTGTCTTAATGAACCATGATCAGGAACATAAATTCATAATTTAGGTTAAAAGTAGCTAGTTAACATTTTCAATCTTTTTCAAGGTGGATATTTGGTATATCTTGTTCTCAAATAATCTTATATACAAATAACTATAAATGAAAATATATGAAAGGATTTTCTATAAATATTGAAGAAGCCACTCTGGAAAATGGCAATTTCCGCAAGGTACTGTATACCGCAAAGCACAGCCAGCTGGTACTTATGAGTCTCAAGCCCGGGGAAGAGATCGGGATGGAAGTGCATGAGGAAAATGACCAGTTTTTCCGCTTTGAACAGGGGAAGGGGAAGTGCATAATTGACGGTAATGAATATGAGCTAAGTGACGGCGTTGCTGTGATTGTGCCATCTGGTGCGCAGCACAATGTCATCAATACCTCGGAAACAGAGGAACTGAAACTCTATACAATCTATTCACCGGCGCACCACAAGGATGGAATCGTGCGTGCGACGAAAGAAGAAGCCGAAGCCAATGAAGCTGAATTCGATGGAGTAACTACGGAATAAGATCTAAGTAGCCGGAATAAAATTTTATTCCTGCCAGGGTCATGTCATAGCATAAGAGCATTTTTTTATAAAACTCTTCTACCTTTCTTTTTTGTAACTAATTTATTTTTTGTAGCTGTATTTTGTTTCTACTTTTCTTAGTAAATTTTGCTGGTGAACCCATTAGTCGACTATTCTGAACTTCAATTATGGTTGTTGTAAAAACTTTCAACATTGTCTCTGTTCATTATTGCTGTAATGTAGTCTACCCAGTCTAAAAACAGAAAAGTTACAATGACGTTTAAGGTTAGTAAAAAGTCAGAAGTCATAGCCAAAAAATTCGAAACCGCTATCTATAGACTTATTTAAGTCAAATTCAACATTGTTAGGCCGATTTAATTCAAACTCAACATTTTTAGGATGATTTGAATCAAGTTCAACATTGTCAGGCTGATTTGAGTCCGAATCAGTGTTACTAAACTGATGCGAGGCAGAAGGAATAGTCCCCATTGAGAATTGTTTTCTTTCTTTTCTTGTTTCTTTCAATTTAGACCTTAAGTTGGTTTCCATATTTTTAAATTTTTCTTCAAGTTTAGAATCATAATTTATATATCCGTCAGTTTTTGGATGATCCCTTAATGATCAGTTGATATTTCCAAGATTACTTACACGTTTGTTTTTCGCTCTCATTTTCTACTTTGTGTACACTTAATTTACTGTACACAGGTAAGCTTAGAAAACAGATGTAATTGAGCAAAAAATCAAACATAAAATATCAACCGTCACTAACGGATGACCAATTAATTCACAAATTGAACACAAAAAAGCGAATTTAAGATTATTTCCGGGATTTCGGTAAACAAAAGAAATTAATTCAAAAAAATATAATAATATTATAGTAAGCTAACCAAAAGGCAGTGTGCCGAATTCTCTGTAAATTCAAAGTCAAATTTTTATATACTAAGCAAAACTTAGTTTTCTTGCTATTGGATTCTCAAACCACAAACTTTATAAGATTTCTAATTTTACAGAAAAAGTAGCACACTGCCTCCCAAAAATTAGAAATTGAATTTTAAGATGCTTGAATCTTAAATATCCAAATTCCAAATAATGTATAGAATTTCCTATAACTGAGACAGCTATGTGACTTTTATAATATAAAGTAAAATTGTCTTTAGGATAAGCTTACATTATTGGCTTTGAGATGAGCTTGCTTATTGGCTTTGGGATGAGTTTGCATTCCGAAAGTTAGGTTCTGAATGTACAGTTTTAAAGTATCAAAATAGGAGGGGTTTCTGATTACGAAAGTAGTTGTCATATTGCTTGTATTGTTGTTAATTTTTGTAGCTGGATGTACTGAAAAACAGTCTCAGATTTCTAAAGGTGCAACTGCAGAAGATGCGGCTGTAAAAGATGCAAATATAATTCATAAAACATATGGAGGGTTTACTCTTCCGGAAATGCAGATGCAAGAACTAACTGTAAATAGCACAGCAGTTGTATTTACCACATCCGATACTGAAGGAAATTTCATGAAAAAATATGAAAAGCCCTTCAATGAAACTGCTTTTAAAGAACTTATCACTTTATTTGAGAATAACAAATTCCTTGAGATGAATGATAGCTATACTCCCCAGGCAGGGCAGCCTATAGTTACGGATGTAGGAACGCTTGAAATCAGCCTGACCGAGGGAAATAAAACAAAAACAGTGAAGGTAGACCCTTACTTTTCTGATTATATGCCTGAAAGACTACAAGAAATTGATTCGAAATTGCTTGAACTTAGAGCATATGCCCTTTCAACTTCCCCGCAAGAGGCTGAAAGGATAGGCAGAACCTGGGTAGAAAATGCACCAACTTATAGTTATGATGGCTTTGACCTGAAGCTTGAAAATCACACGATTCTTGAGACAATACCTGAACAGCATTTCCTCACCTATACATTTACGAGCAGGCAGGGTGGTTACGGAAATAGGACAGGCCAGATGACAATTCAGGTTATTACTCCACACAAAATCGAGATAATTGTCTCTGAGAAAAATGTAACATCTGCTGTTATCGACGGTGAGTGGGATGAACTTTCCCAGCAACCTATTCCCAAGGAAACTGATGCGAATGATATGAATAATACTACTGAAGCATCTGCAGAAGGGAAACTTGTAGAAATGAAATACAAAATAACTGAAGAAAAGGCACCCTGGAATAAATGGTATGAAGAAGGAAATATTCAGTTCATTAAGGTGCCAACTCAATCAGAACTGATTACTGCCTACTACGGAACTGTACATAATATTGAATTAAACGAGGTAAACAGAATAGAAGGGGATAATCTTTCCAATCATTTGGATGGAGCTTATTACGTGGCGAAAGTAAAAGCAAATGAATCTGATAAAATGAAAACTCTTGGATGGACCGACCTTTAAGAGGTCTAAGCGTTTTATGAGAACAATTGGGAAAATTGAAATAATGAGAGCAGAAGAGGCATATTTTGTCTCAAAATCTCTCTTTCCCTTCTTTTTTCCCTTCTTTTTTCCCTTCTTTTTTTCTTTCTTTTCTTCTCTTTTCTTTTCTTCTCTTTTCTTTTCTTCTCTTTTCTTTTCTTCTCTTTTCTTTTCTTTTCTTCTCTTCTCTTCTCTTCTCTTCTCTTTCCCTATCCTTTTCTCTATTTTTTCCTTTTCCCTTCTCTTTTCCTTTCTTTTTTCTCTTTCCCTATCTTTTCTTCTCTTCTTCTCTATTCTAAAGTAAGAAACTATAGAAAGCCGGATTTAAGGAGCTGTAAACCAAAGCTAGCCGTTACTGGCAAGGACGGAATTTTCAGGAAAAATATCAAAGATCTAACCTACCTTCAGGACGGAATCCTGAAAATGCGGATAAATCTCGTCCCTATCTCATTCTTGTGGTATTTAAAGATCAGGATCGATCAAACTGACATAATACATTCACCTGACAATCCGAATGATTATGAAAATTAAAAATGCGACCAATCCAGCCAGGTATATCCAGCGGATATAAATTCGCCGATTTACTGTTCTCGAGTCTAATAATTTACCTGTTGAGTACAGAATTACCAAATCCATCAGTAAGATGGGAAACAAATAAATCCACTCTAACCATCCTAACAAAAACGGCAAACTGCTTGCAGCAACCACCAGTAAGAAAATTGCTCCGCTGATTTTCAATGCATTTTCACAGCCAATTACCAGAGCTAAGGAACGGGACCCTGCCTGACGGTCACCTTCAATATCCATAGCGTCTGCCGCGATCTCTTCTCCTAAGTCCGTAAGCATTAATATGACTGCGAAAAACCAGACTATTGCTTCAAACGGTTTGTTTACTGCTATGCCACCAAAAATAAAAGTCATACCGACTGAAAAGCTGACCATAAGATTTCCAATAAGACCGGCCTTTTTGAACTTCCAGTTGTAAAGAAAACCCACTGCCCAGACCAGAAGAACTATCAGTAAAGCCTCTAAGCTAATCAGGTAGCCTGTAATAAATCCAAGCACTGCCACAATAATTGAGAGTAAAATGACCTCTCGTTCGGTAACAAGACCAGTCGGAAGTGGTCTTTCTGGAGCGTTTATTTTGTCAATTTCGAGATCAAAATAATCGTTCATGATGAGAGACGTAGCCGAAATAAAAAAAATACTTAGAAACCCCAGTATAATTTCGGTTGTGGTAGGAAGTGCACCTAATGCCAGTAATTCCCCTAGTATTACGCATACTCCTGCAGTAAATGGCAGTTCAAAACGGAATAAGCGGAACAGCCCAAGGATTTTCGGTCTAAGCATAAAAGTACTATAAGTAAGGAATGTTTTAATTTTTTGAGTGAATTTTTAATTCTTTTTAATTATTTTATTCACTTTTAACTTTTTAAATCTTTTTAACTTTTTAACTCCTTTAATCTTTTTAACTCTTTTAATCTTTTAACCTCTTTTGTTTATATGGCAAGAGAAATAGGCTGCTGCATTAATTTTACCTGGCCCTGGTTCAGCCGTTGCTGATGTTCTTCTTGTCATTAATTCCAGCTGCTTTTCTGGTGGTATATAGATATAAGAAAACCCCAACGATTGACATTACTTCTAAAATTGTGAAATAAATCATTTGTGAGCTGTCACCTGAGTTATAGTTATGCCAGATGAATAAAAGGTAACCAAAGCAGTAAATCACGTTGGCATAGAACGCTTTATTGACCATGACCATATACGACGCTATTATATTCGGAATAATTATCCAAATATTTTCTATCATTTTTCCCATCCGTTTTATTGTTGAAGCTTGTGAGAGTTTTAATTTCTTGTTGTTATAAAAAGAACCTGAATTAAGTTCCCCTTCCACTCTGTGCCTGGAAATGAAGACGCACATAAAATAATTAATTTTGAATAAAAATACCAGTAACCAGTATATTAAGTTTATTGAGGAAAGTTTTGAAGTTTCACAGTTTTTTAGAGAACCTTTAATGGAACCCTTTAATGGAACTGTAAATTAGAGTAACAATTCAATCCTTGTTTTAGTGGATCTTGCTCTCAGATCTGGAATTATCTTCCACGATGGAACAATATTTCTTTTCGTCACTTCGGCGCAGCCGAAATAACGACTTATAAATATGGGCATCTCTTACTATTTTTTACTAACTAATATACAAATAAAAGAAGTATACCAAATTTTGCATCTAAGTGGTACTATGCCAGATATGTTAAGAGGTATTACGATTGATGACGTGACAACCCGAGATATGGATGATGCAATCTGGGTGGAAATCGCGGAAAACGGCGGCTGGCACGTTGTAGTTATGATCACGGATGTCGCAAAGGTAATTTCCAAGCATTCAGAGCTTGATCGGCTTGCAATGTCTCGGATCGAGACCAGATATTATGCAAACGGCAATAGCCCGATGTTACCCCGACGGCTTGCAGACGAGAAGCTTTCCCTGTGGCCGGAAGAGTCGAAGTATGTTCTTGCCGTGGATATTGTCCTCGGCATGAATTTGTCAATCCTCGAAACACGGCTTTTGCGGACTGTTATGATCAGCGAAGCCCGGCTATCTTTTTCTGATGTCCCCCGCATTCTCTCTGATAGCGAGCACACTCAACACGCTCTCATCAAGCTCGCAAGCCAGCTTGCGAACGACCTTTTAACGCAGCGCCGCAATCTTGGAGCACTGGCGTTCTATGATTTGGGGCGGGGGCTGGTGACAAATGAAGAAGGGTCTATAAAGCAATTGAGACGCAGGGAGGATACCATCGGCTATGTCATCATCCAGGAGCTGATGATTCTCGCTAACATGGCCGTAGCAGAATACGCGGTCAAAAATGACATTCCTATCCTTTTCCGTAACCATACAGCCCGGAGCGCCACCCCTGAGCGGGGAGACTTAATGAAGTTGCTCGAAAGCATCACTGTCATCCCTGAGGTAAACATAGCTACTGTCAGAGATACCACGTATATGATGCTTAACAGAGCGGAATATGGCCCTGTCATCCTTGGCCATTTCGGACTGAACCTAGGTGCATATACCCATTTCACCTCGCCCATCCGAAGGTATGCTGATCTTGTGAATCATCAGCAGATCCGGGCTCACATCCAGAACGAACCCTTGCCCCATTCTAAAGAGGAGATTCTGGCAATTGCATCGCATATCAACCTGATACACCTTGAAAACGACAAGGCTAAAAGTGAGTACATGAAGGAAAAGGCGTATAGAAAAGCTGAGTCTGCCATCCTGAGAAATCGGATAGATAGTGCGAGCGATACAGATTTTGAGCGCATAACCAAACTCCTTATCCGCAAAGAGGATGACTGTCCCGAGGTCTACTACGATGCTTTCCGAAGACGCCTTGGCAAGCTACCGATCATCTGTGCGGAGCTAGTACTATTGCAAGCCCCTGATGGCAAAAGATGGACTGAGCTTAGAAGAGCATTGCTGGAGGAAATTGCAACTGCGCCTCACAAGGCAGTCTCGATCTTCGACATCGCGCAGCATATACTGGACTGGCAGATGCCGGGATACAAAGTGGGCAGCACGATTCGTGGTAATTTGCCGGCGGT
>Ga0074193_1001384_pt1 | contig 29909 bp, 32 predicted proteins | sample EPASupsiteHSE605_FD_64523 | JGI IMG/M metagenome (GOLD analysis project Ga0074193, IMG submission 64523) | Bioremediated contaminated groundwater from EPA Superfund site, New Mexico - Sample HSE6-05 | ecosystem: Environmental > Aquatic > Deep subsurface > Groundwater > Contaminated ... | reverse complement strand
CATCGTTGATGGCAGTAACAGAGAACTGATTTATTTTTTCGCCAAAGCTGGTGGGCAGCCCCAAAAAGGTTGGCGCTTTTACAACACGCAGAATCTTATCGCGGGTAGGTCCCTGCATATGCACTTTGGCCATTCCCTTGCGCAGATAAGCAACATTCAGCGATAACGCATTCTGCTTTATGATAGACTCCCCTTTTTTAAACTGAACAGAAACACTGTTATTTTCAAGATCCTGAAACTCTTCATTGGTCAGATGACAGGTGGCTGCAGCTTTGAGTTTACATTCCTTACAGTTATGCTTTATCATGGCTGATCGTATTTTTTGTAAATATACGAAATTTAAACCAATCTGTGACAAAAATCACAATCATGTGTAGCGTATTTCACACTATTGTATGAATTTCAAATTAATAAGTGTCTTACATTTGTTTATTACAAAACAACCAACATGAACGAAGAATTCGAAAAACAATTTGCAGAGCTTCAGAAAAAAGTCGGTAAGATTGAAAAAGGTACCAAAGACCAGCTGACCATGGTCGTTTTTTCGGGAGATCTTGATAAACAGATTGCAGCCATGATTATCTCCACAGGCGCTGCAGCATTCGATATGAAAGTGAAACTTTTCTTTACTTTCTGGGCAACAGCCGCTTTGCGCGACCCGAAGAAAAAAGTGGGCGGCAAAAATTTCCTTGGAAAAATGTTTGGCATGATGCTCCCGAAAGGCGCACGAAAGCTCAAACTTTCGAAAATGCACATGATGGGAATGGGCTCAGCCATGATCCGTGGACTGATGAAAAAGAAAAAAGTTGCCTCATTGCCCGAAATGTTTAAAACAGCCGGTGAACTGGGTGTTGAAATCAATGTATGCGAAATGTCGATGGATCTGATGGGCTTCAAACCTGAAGAACTGATCGATTATCCGCACATGAAAATCTGCGGTGTGGCTACATTCCTGGCCGATGCCGCCGAAAGCAAAGTTCAATTGTTCATTTAATCAAAAAAATACTGACATGACTACAGAAGAATTAAAAGCACTGACCGCAAACCAAACCGTTGATGCACGTGGAACCGCTTGCCCGGGCCCGCTGCTTGCCGCAAAAAAAGCCATCGGCGAAATCGAATCAGGAGAAATTATGGAAATCCTTTCTTCGGATGAAGGAACCAAACACGACATTCCGAAATGGTGCGAAAAAATGGAGCACGAATTTCTCGGTATTGTAGAAGAAGACAGCTACTCAAGACTATTCCTGCGTAAAGCATAGTATCGTATAAGCCCTTCAGGGCCTCGTTTCGTGTGATTGTTGCGACAGCTTAATTGCCTGTCATTTTAGAATATTGTCCGAAAATTAATTGTTCAGCATATGGAAAACACAGCTTTCCGACCAAAAATCCTGGTATTTTCAACTGATAAGATTTCCGATCCCGGAATCGATCAGGCTGGATTGCGCAAGATTCATTATTCACCAACAGTATATGTGATCAGTATGCCCTGCTCTTCCGGCATCAAGCCACGCTGGATCATGCATGCATACGAACAGGGATTCGATGGTGTGTTCATTGCCGCCGACGGACATGAATGTTCCTACAGCCCGAAATGTCCTGAGTACACCAATGAAATAATAACCCAGACTCAGGAAATGATGAAAGCAAAAAACATCAGCCCCAAACGCATTCGTATGGCCGCCATTTGCTCGGTCTGTGCTGAGCCATTTGCAGGACACATGGAAAACTTCGCAAAGATTCTGGGTGAGCTCGGCAGTATTCAAAATGAACTTGGATCATCAACCAACGAAATTCAATGATCATGCACGAAGAAAAGAAAAAATTTGATACACTGGTGATCGGTGGAGGTATTGCAGGTCAGGAAGCCGCACTGAATCTGGCCGGCATGGACAATCAGGTGCTCATGGTCGAAAAGGGACTTTCGATCGGCGGCAAAATGATTCAGCTCAGCAAGGTGTTTCCAACGCTTGACTGTGCTGCCTGTATTACCACACCCAAAATGTCGGAAACCGCACGACATGAGAATATCACGCTGGCATTGAACAGCGAAATCAATTCGGTGGTGAAAAAAGATAACGGATTTGAAATTAATTTCACGAAAAATCCACGATATATCATTGCCGAAAACTGCACCGGATGCCAATTGTGCGAGGTCGCCTGCCCTGAAGTCCGCAGCGACGAATACAACACCAACCTGGCCGGACGAAAAGTCGCCTACATCCCATTTTCACTGGCCAATCCGCGTATTGCCACCATCGACCGGCAGGATGTTTCAGCTCCGTGCATCAATGAATGTCCGGGCGGCGTAAAACCTTATGGTTATATCACGCTTGTCAGAAACGGTCAGTACGAAGATGCCATGAAGCTGCACATGGAAGACATTCCGATTCCGGGCAGCCTTGGCCGCGCCTGTTATGCGCCTTGCCAGAATGCATGTACGCGTGGTAGTCTCGAAGCACCGGTCGATATCCGTCAGATTAAAAGATTTTTTGCGGAAGACTTTTATAATAAATTTCCTGAGGCACCTGCAGTCAATATTTCAAAACAAACCGGGAAAAAAATCGCTGTAATCGGTTCAGGTCCCGCTGGTCTTACAGCCGCTTATCAACTGGCTTTGAAAGGTCACAGCGTGAAAATTTACGAGGCTGCTCCGGTTGCAGGTGGAATGCTTGCACTGACACTGCCGGAATACCGCCTTCCTAAAACCGTGGTGGCACGCGATGTTCAGAATATTGCAGCAGCTGGTGTCGAGATTGAACTAAATAAAAAAATCGAAAACTTACTTCAACTGAAGGCCGAAGGTTTTGATGCAGTCTTTGTTTCAGTGGGTACACACAATACCGGTTCACTGGGTGTTGAAGGATCTGATCTGAATGGAATTGTTTCATGCCTCGATTTTCTGCGCGAAGCCAACATTGGCCAGAAGCAGGATCTGCGCGGCAAAAAGGTGATGGTGATCGGCGGTGGCAATACAGCCATCGATGCAGCACGCACATCATTGCGCCTGGGTGCTGAAAAAGTGACCGTAGTATATCGCCGCAGCAGAGCCGAAATGCCTTGCTTTGCACCTGAAATTCAGGAAGCTGAAGAAGAAGGCGTTCAAATTTCAATCCTGCGCAACCCTACCCGCTTCATAGGTGAGAATGGTATTCTGAAAAAAGCGGAACTCATTAAAATGGAACTGTCTGAACCCGATGCCAGTGGACGTAAAAAACCTGTCCCGGTCAAAGGTTCTGAATATATCGAGGAAGTCGATCTCGTCATTGAAGCGATTGGTCTTCAATCGTCGGCTACAGTTTTTTCCGGACAGATTGAACTTGATAAAACTGGCGTAATTAAAGTCAATGAAAAAACGCTGCAGACATCGGTTCCGTATATTTTTGCCGGAGGCGACAGTGTGAGCGGCGCAACAACAATCATTGAAGCAGCCGGTATGGGGAAACGTGCGGCTTTCTATCTTGACAAATATCTGGCTGGCGAAAATCCCGAAGTGTTTGAATTCGGTGATAAATTACCGGCTGTCGATAAAAACAAAGTGCTGAATCGTCCGGGCATTGAATACAAACGGCCACTGGCACATAAACTCCGCAGCCCGGAAGAAAGAAAAAAAGATTTTCTGGATGCTGAACTAACATTCACTGAAGCTGAAGTGAAACAAAGTACGGAGCGCTGCCTCGATTGCAGCAATTGCCGCGAATGCCATCAGTGTGTAACAGCGTGTCCGGCATACGCAATCGACTTCTCTCAGAAAAAAGAAACGATCACAACCGAAGCAAAATCGGTCATTATTTCTACCGGTTTCAAACTGTTTCCACCAAAAGGAAAACCGGAATACGGCTATGAAAAATACCCGAATGTGATTGATTCATTGCAGATGGATCGTCTGATCGCTCCAACACGTCCTTTCAACAATGTGCTGCGTCCGGGCGATGGAAAAACACCGGATAATATTGCATATGTTTTATGTACCGGATCGCGCGATTCAAGCATCGAAAATCATGCATGCGGACTTGAATGTTCGAATAATCCGATCTGTTCTCAAATCTGCTGCATGTATTCCATCAAGCAGGCTCAGCTGCTGATGGGCGCTCTGCCACTGGCCGACATCACCATTTATTACATGGACATCCGTGCTTTCGGAAAAGGTTATGAAGAATTCTTCGTTCAATCGAAAGGCATGGGCGTGAATTTCGTTAAAGGAAAAATTGCGAAAATAAAAGAGAAGGATGATGGCAGCGGTGATCTGATTCTGCGCTACGAAGATGTTACCACCGGAACCTATAAGGAAGCAAAACACGATCTGGTTGTGCTCTCAGTCGGTGTACTGCCTGATAAAACCATTCCGCAGATGTTTCCGAACGACACGCTGGAACTTGATGAATTCAACTTTGTGAAACAACCAGATGAATTACTCAATCCGGCCAAGACAAGTATTGAAGGAGTATTTGTAGCTGGTACAGCATGCGGTCCAAAAGACATCCCTGATTCAATTCTATCTGCTGGCTGTGCTGCTGCCGAAGTCGCTTCGTATTTAAAAACAGTTTAAATCAGACAAAATGAATAATAAAATAGGAGTATATATTTGTCATTGCGGCGGCAACATTTCCGATTATGTGGATGTGGCCGAAGTGCAGCGTCTGATGAAGGACGAAGACGGTGTTGTGATTTCCAAACATGTGATGTTTGCCTGCGCCGATTCGAATCAGAAAGAAATGATCGAAGACATTCAGTCGCAGGGACTCGATGCCATTGTAGTGGCTTCGTGTTCACCAAAGCTGCATACACACACGTTCCGCGGAGTTGCTGAACGCGCCGGACTGAATAAATACAATTACATACAGGCGAATATCCGCGAGCAATGTTCGTGGCCACACAGCGACAAACCGCTCGATGCAACGCACAAAGCGGTAGGTCTGATCCGGGCTGCCATCAAAAAAGCAGCATTGTCCGAAGCTTTGGAAAATATTGAAATTGAAGCAAAAGATGCATCGCTTGTGATTGGTGCCGGTGTTGCCGGAATGAAGGCTGCGCTTGAACTTGCAGGTATCGGAAATCAGGTTTTTCTGATTGAAAAAGAAGCTCATGTCGGTGGAAAATTGCTCGAAAACGGAAAACTTTTTCCGACAGGACAACATGGGAAAGATCTTGCATCCGGCTTGCTGAGCCAGATTAAAGCCAATCCGAAAATCACATTATTCACTGAAACCGAAGTGGAAAAAGTTTCCGGAAGTGTCGGAAATTTCTCAGTCGATGTAAAAGTCCGCATGGCTGGAACAAACACGGAGACAATGTCGCTCGCTGTTGGTTCTGTGCTGGTCGCAACCGGATACGCTCACTATCAGCCAAAAGAAAGCGAATACGGCTATGGACTTTCTGATCGTGTTATCACATTGCCGGAACTGAAAAAGCGCATGGAAGAAAACAATGGCGTGATCACACACAACGGAAAACCTGTAAAATCACTTGCATTCATTTATTGCGTCGGAAGCCGCCAGAGCAAAGGCGAAAACAAGTATTGTTCACGCATGTGCTGTTCATCAGCGATTCACACATCGTTGTTGCTGAAAGAAAACAATAAGGATATGAAAATCCTGCATCTGTACCGCGATATCCGCACTTATGGCAAGCAGGAAATCATGTATGAAAAATCATCGAAACAGGGCGATATTTATCTGAAATTCGAAGAGAAAGAAGCCCCTGTAGTTGATGTGGCTAATAATATTGTCACGGTAAAAGTGAAGGATTATCTCACACAGAAAAATGAAATTGAATTCCAGCCAGACATGCTGGTGCTGGTAACCGGCGCTGTGGCACGCGAAGACAGTGAAGATGTTTCGGCAAAATTCAAAATTCCCCGAGGTGCAGACAAGTTTTTCAACGAAATTCACCCCAAACTGAAACCGGTTGAAACGGTCATAAACGGTGTGTTTATCGGAGGTTCATGTCAGGGTCCAAAAAATGTGAGCGAGTCTGTTCAGTCATCAACGTCGGCTGTTTCGAAAATTGCAGCGCTCATCAAAGACGGACTTGTTCAGCTGGAACCGATCATTGCACGCGTAAATGCCGATGCCTGTCTGTGGTGTGGAAAATGTGCTGCCGTGTGTGAGTACGATGCCTTAAAAGAAGTAACTTTCAATGGAAAACAAATTGCAGAAGTAAATCCTGCAACCTGCAAGGGATGCGGTATTTGCACTCCAGTTTGTCCGACCGATGCCCTTGAAGTTAAAATGTATACCAATGCTGAAATGGAATCGATGATTGACGGATTCATGGAAATGGTCGTACTGGAGCCATCTGCAGAAGAAGCAGAAGAAGTGGAAACTGGTGGTCCCGTGAAAATGAAAGAGTATCCGCAACTGTGGCGGCAAATTGCAGCCAGTATTGCTACTGAGCATAAGACCATTCCTGAAATTGCTCAAAGCATTGGTGTTGATAAAGATCTTGTCACCTGGCATGTCATGACCATGAACAAGTACAATGTCGTGATGGCCGATGGTCTGGACAAGAAAGAACAGTATTACTATTACAAATTAAAAATCTAGCGGCAATGGCAACCATCAATTTTGAATTTGCTGATGATATAAAAAAATTCGGTGCGAAGGATTTCGATGCATGCTTCAATTGCGGCACCTGTACTGCGATCTGCGATTTGTCGGATGGCGATAATTCGTTTCCGCGAAAAATGATCCGCTACACCACACTTGGAATCACCGACGAAATAAAGACTTCGCTCGATCCGTGGCTGTGCTATTATTGCGGCGACTGCTCCACCAGCTGCCCGCGACAGGCTGATCCGGGTAACCTGATGATGTCACTCCGCCGCTGGCTCATGTCGAAATACGACTGGACCGGACTTTCAGGATTATTGTATCGTCACATGAGCGCCTACATTGTAGCTTTTCTGCTCATAATCGGAGGAATCGCCGGCGCATATATGAGCGATGTATTTACGCAGGAAGAATGGCTGCATTACGGACATATATTCGAAATGGTGGCCATCGGAGCCATTTTCGCCGTGATCCTTTTACCGAATATTATCCGCATGTGGTTTTTCACTGTGTGGAAACCGACAAAAAAATTCAATATTCCGCATCACCTGAAAGCGCTTGGAGACTTGCTTGTACACATGTTCACACAAAAACGATCACTCGATTGTGCCGAAGAACGCATAGATAAAGTCTGGTATTACGAGCATCTGCTGCTGGTTTTCAGTTATCTGTCTTTGTTATTCGTAACCGTTTTTCTTGATTGGTTCAGCACCGAAAGCGTGTTTGTAAATGTGTTTGGTTATGTTGTAAGCGGAATCATTTTCATTGTCACCACCGACTTTGTTATCCGCCGTATCCGCAAACGCAGCGAGAAAAGCAAGTTCTCGCATCCATCAGACTGGTTCTTTGTGATCTGGCTTCTCATGATGGGAATTTCAGCTTTTGCTGTGCGAGTACTGATTGACACCAATCTTCTTGAAAATACATTTGCCGTATATCTTTTTCATCTGACCGTACTTGTACAGTGGGCACTCATCATTGTCCCCTTCGGCAAATGGACCCATTTTCTGTATCGCTCATTCGCCATGTATTTTGAAAAAGTAAAATCATTTTCGCGGCCGGTGAAGAAGAAGTAGTCTTAGTTACAATATCTGAAAATATTTTTGCACAAAAAAATGGCTGCTTCATATTTGAAGACAGCCATTTTTCGCAAATAAAAATCAGATGATTGCAGAAACGATGTTATCAAAAGCCGCAACAACAGACTTGTTTGGCTGCTGAAACACGCACAGACCTTTTTCGGCTGCTTCTCCAACTTCAGCAACTAGCGGAATTTGCCCAAGCATTTTCACGTTACATTCTTCTGCCAGTTTCACGCCTCCACCTGATCCAAAAATGAAATATTTTTCGTCAGGATGTATGGAAGGAGTGAACCATGACATGTTTTCAATAACACCCAAAACAGGAATATTGATATCGGGATTCTGGAACATGGATGCAGCCTTGCGGGCGTCATTCAGTGCTATTTCCTGAGGAGTTGTAACCAGAATAGCACCGGAAATATTCAGTTTTTGCACAGCAGTAAGCTGTATATCACCAGTGCCCGGAGGAAAGTCAATGATCATGAAATCAATTTTTCCCCAATGTGTCGATTCAATCAGTTGGGTGATGGCGTTGGCAGCCATGGGACCGCGCCATATCAATCCCTGATTGTTTTCAATAAAAAATCCGATGGACATTATTTTCACACCGTTTTTTTCAATTGGCTGAATGACTTCTTTCCCATCAACTTCATCCGCTATTGGTTTTGCGCCTTCAATGCCAAACATTCTTGGAACTGATGGCCCATAAATATCAGCATCCACCAGCGCAACTTTATAGCCTTGCCGGGCCAGTGCCACTGCGAGATTAGCCGATACGGTTGATTTCCCTACTCCGCCTTTTCCTGAAGCAACAATAATTATTTTCGACACATCCGGCAATGCGATTTTTTCAAAAGCATCCATTACATTTCAATTATTTCGTGAGTAATATGCACACCCGCCTGCGTGTACAAAACACCAACAGGACATGTTTTTTCGGTAGTTTCGTAGCATTTTTCAATCTTTATAATTTCTTCTTTCGATTGAATTTTTAAAACAATATGCACATCCGTGATAGTTGGCGCACCATCAGCCTGAATTGCATTTACTTCGACATCGAGTTTCTCGAATTGAATCCGCATTTTCTGAGCAACCATTGCGAAGATTGTTCCGACGCAGCCGCTGAGCGACATCACGCACAGTTCAAGTGCCGTAGGTCCATTGTTACTGCCGCCTTTTACTTCAGGCAAATCAACAACAGTACTGTGATTACGTCCATTGTCAACAACGGACTGAAATTGTTTCGTCCAGAGAGAATTTGATTTCATTGTCAGTTTTGTTTAAAGTGAATCCAGTGCATTTTTTAAATCCAAAATAATATCGTCCACATCTTCAATACCAACAGAGAAGCGAACGAGATCATCGGTAATTCCTGCTGCAAGTTTGTTTTCTTTACTAACCGCTGCATGGGTCATCGAGGCCGGATGCTGAATCAGTGTTTCCACACCGCCCAATGAAACAGCAAGCATGGCCAGATGAACATTGTCCATGAGTTTTTTACCGGCATCATATCCGCCTTTCAGGCCGAAACTCATCATGGAACCAAATCCTTTCATCTGTGATTTAGCCAGTTCATACTGAGGATGATTTTTTAACCCGGGATATCTGATCCAGGCAACTTTCGGATGTGCCTGCAGAAATTCAGCAACCTTCATGGCGTTTTCCTGTGCCCTGTCGATGCGTATCGAAAGTGTTTTAACACCACGTAGCACCATGAAAGCTTGAGTCGGATCCATATTACTTCCAAGATATACCATGGAGTGTCTGATCTTTTTATAGATTTCAGGATCTTTTGTTACAATAATACCACCCACAATATCAGCATGTCCATTGATGAATTTTGTTACAGAGTGTAAAACCACGTCTGCTCCCAAGTCCAGCGGCTTCTGCAAATATGGAGAACAGAATGTGTTATCAACAACAAGGATGAGGTTGTGTTGTTTTGCAATTACCGCACAAGCTTCTATGTCCGTAATATCCATGGTAGGATTGGCAGGCGTTTCTATATAAAGAACTTTTGTATTGGGTTTGATAGCGGCAACAATGTTGTCAGTGTTACTCGTGTTCACAAAACTTGCTTCGACATTAAATCTTGAAAAGTCCTGTTCGAGAAGTCCTCTGGCAGGTCCATATACTGCATCTGAACTTACAATGTGGCTGCCAGCGTTCAGCAATGCCATATAAACAGCGCTGATGGCACCCATTCCGGAGCTGGTTGCAATGCCGTCGAAACCATTTTCAAGTTCAGCAATATTATGTTCCAATGCTTTAATAGTTGGATTGCCGATTCGCGTATAAATGAATCCATCGCTTTTTCCCGAAAAACAATCGGCACCATGTTGTGCATTTATGAACCGGAATGTAGATGTTTGATAAATCGGCACCGATGCACTACCGTATACATCATCAAATGCGCCGGCGTGAACCAGCTTGGTGTTGAAACCTTTGTCTTTTGTTTTCATTATCCTGTTTTTTCTGATTTCAGACCTGCAGATTAGCTGGCTTTACCGGCTGTCCGAGATCTTCATTGTTAAGTCCTTTGTATTTGGCATCAGCATTATACTGAATCCCCAATTTATCCATCAATGGTTCGACAGATACCTGATGCACCTGCAAACCAATGTCCCATGGATCATAGCCTAAAAGCAAGCCTGCCAATTCCTCGTAAGTCAGAACAGGAATTCCCATTCCGTTTTCGCCATAAGTAATGCCTTCCATTTCGGCAATTACATATTGCCAGCGATCAAGAAAATAGGTGCAACCCGGGCAATTGGCAATGATGCAATCGGGCTTGTATGGCTGCATTGAGTCGAATTTTATTTTTGAATTGGCAACAGAATATCCCCGGTTCGATTTCAGAAGATATTGTCTGAAACCAAATCCACAGCAGTGGCGCCGCTCGGGATAATCGACCTGTGCTCCGCCCCAGGCATCGATCATGCCTGCCAGCACATAGGGAAATTCAGCGCCACCAACGCCACGTTCAGGAAAAATTTTTGCATAGTGACAGCCCACATGATCAACTACTTTGAGTTGTTCATTGGTGTGTTTATTCAGTAGTTTGAACTTTGCCTTTTCGGCAATTTCGTTGCGGAATTTATAAATCAGATCGCTTGTGTGAGCCACGTTTTTCGGAATTTCGAATGTCATTCCGGTTGTCCGTTTCAAAATTTCGCGTGCTTCTTTTTCCTTTTCAGGAAATTGTTTCCATGTTTCAATCACTTCGGAATAAATTCCAAACGATGTGACACATGAACACACAAAATTTTCGAATCCGGCTTCTGTCATCAATGCAAATTGCCGGGCAACAACGGTCATGGTTGTTTCGAAAGGAATCACCCCCGAATGATAGGCAATGCCGGTGCATGTGGTCTGACGCGGATCGTCGAAAATATTTTTACCTACATCATTGCGGATTATTTTCATGAAAAGATCTTCAGCTGCCGGAAAGAAATTCTGCCGGATGCAGCTTCGGGCCAGATAGTAATTATCATTGGCAATTTCTTTCTGATGCTTTTCCCAGCTTTCGTTATTCTGGTATTTCATTTTGTATTCTCCTTTTTAATCACCATTGTAGGTTTTGTTGAAATATTCATCGTGACCACTACTGTAGTCAATTCCATGTTCGGCAGCATACCGGGCCGATGCTTCTTCAATTTTATCAAATCGCGCTGTTCCGCCGGTTGCATCGAAAATTTTTTGTAAGTCAATCAGTGATTGTTTATCTGTGTTACGCAATGCTCCTGCTTTGTCCTGCTTGTAACTGGCACCCAGCCTTTGCAAAACATCGGCCCTGTTATCACGCATCCACTGCCAGACCGGTCCCTGCTCAGGATACATTTCGTTGGTGACCTCATCAATATATACACAATAGCCATATTCAAGAATATGATCTCCTACCGTGCGCTTGATGGCGAGCTGCCTGCGGCCCTGCTCACTTTCAATAAAAAATCCTTTGTCAACCGATAAAGCCCGCAATGCCTGAATGATGTAGCAAGGTACATTGTCTCGTGGACAGCGTGTTTTGCATGAAAGGCACTCGCCGCAACGCCAGATATCATCACTTTTTAAAAGCTCTTCGAGATCTTTTTCATTTTCTTTCTGAACCAGATCGACAATCTGCCGCGGATCATAATCACTCACTGCAGCTGCAGGACAAACAGCCGTACAGGTTCCGCAATTGATGCAGGCTTTCATGCCTTCTTCGTAGCGGATGTCTTTTTTCAGTTCATCGTATAGTGTCATAATCAATCAATTTTATCAACAATTCGGATGGCGCCTGTAACACATACAGAAACACATTCACCACATAAATTACACAACTCCGTGTCGCACACAAACCGAGTCGGTCTGCACGGAACATCCATCGAGGTGCAATACTTTACACAGCGTGCACAACTGTAATTGGTCACACGACTGATGGCATGTAGTTTACAGACGTTGTAACACAATCCGCAGTTTGTACATAAGTGACAATCAATATGTACCTCCTTTTTCCCAACCATGGTCTCTCGTTCTTTCATAATCCTGTTTAAAATTCAATTCCTTTGCGGGCCTCAACTCCGCATGAATAATAATGTTTCACTTCTTTCATTTCCGTCACGAGATCGGCAACATCCATCAGCTGTTGTGTTGCATAACGGCCTGTCATCACAATTTCCGTTTCATCCGGCTTCAGTTTCAGCACATCCAGAAATTCTACCATAGAAAACAATTTGTAGTACAGGGCAATACAGACTTCATCCAGAATTATAACATCATACTGCTTGTTGCTGATGATGGCCGAAACGGTGTTCAGGCCATGTCTGGCTGCGTCAATGTCTTTTTGTGTCGGTTCATTGACAATGAAACAATCCAGACCGAACTGATGAATTTCAATTTCAGGAAAACGTTTCAGGGACTCCAGTTCGGAATAGTGCATTCCTTTGACAAATTGCGCAATGAATGTTTTTTTGCCGGCACCTGCAGCCCGAACGGCCAGACCGATTGCCGCCGTTGTCTTTCCTTTGCCGTTTCCTGTGTATAAATGAATGTATCCTTTCATGACATTGCCTGAATATTACACGTCGAACTTCCGTAAATAATAAAAATGATGGTCATGCTCTACCTTAACGATGAAGCCGTTGCTGATCAATTCTGCCAATATATGTTCATCCGCATTGTCCTTACGCAACATTTCCATCATTACATCATCACGGATCGGGTGGACTGAACACATATTTACAATATCTTCAATGGCATTTCCGGTTACGCCCACATACGTGCCCTCGAATCCTGTAATCAATTCTGTCTTGATTTTTTTGTCCGAAAAAAGATTCCACGCCCGGTTGATGTTATTTTCATCCGGAGCCTTGACCGATGGAATAGCTGGTGGACGCGTAGGTATGGAAATGAAGGCAGTTGCAGGCGATAATGCGGCTACCAAAGTTGCAGTCTGAGCAACCGTTTCAGCATCGTTGTTCACACCTTCCACCAGCATGGTTTCGGTGATCAGTTTGCCTGTGTACATGTCTTTGAATGCCTGAAGTCCTGTCAGATATTTACTAAAAATAAGTCCTTTCGCAGGCCGGTTCAACTTCTTCCAAACTGTTTCGCTGGGCGCATCAACCTTTACCGACACAATATCAGTATTACATAATTCTTCTCTCACCTGAGCGTCTGAAAGCAATGATGCATTGGTTATTACTGCTGTCGGAATATTGAAATCCTTCAGCCGGCAAATGGTTTTCCCCAGATTGATATCAAGTGTTGGCTCTCCGTTGGCAACAAAGGTGAGATAATCGGGCTTATCGTTTTTCGAAAGCGAGGATAAATGATTTTCAACTTCTTTATAAATGACCTCCGGTGTAAAAAAAGTTTCGCGGTGAATGGTGTAATACTTTGTTACTCCGACCTGACAATATATGCATGAATAAGAGCAGAGTTTCCGCGAAGGAATGTTGTTTATTCCAAGACTCTTTCCCAATCGTCGCGATATTACAGGCCCGAAAGTAATCATGGCTTTTCGTTTTGTATGAATTTCCAGATGTTTTCTGTGAGTAGTGAAATTTCAGCTTGCGGTGCATACTCAACATAACTCTTCCCATTCACCATTGCTTCGGTTACTATCGGATCGAATGGCAGCAGCGCAACTACCGGAACATTGTTCAAATTACAGTACTGTCTAATCCCCTTGGTAATTTCCGGATTCAGATCGTGTTTATTAATTACCACCATGGCGAAAATCCGGAAATGGAAAACAGTATCCAAAGCCCGCTCCAGATCATGTTTTCCGGACAATGTTGGTTCCGTGACTATCACAACTTTATCAATTCCGGTAATGGTAGAAATAACCGGACATCCAATTCCCGGCGGGCCATCATAAAGAATCATGTCACAATTATTTTCTGTGGCCACTTGTTTTGCTTTCCCGCGAACCAGACTCACCAGCCGCCCCGAATTCTCTTCACCCGGAGCCAGCCGCCCATACACCATATGACCATGGCGGAACGTGCCGCAGTACAAACGGCTTTTATTGTTATCTATCATGGAGATGGCTTGAGCCGGACAAATCCGCATACACAAGCGGCAGCCATCGCAGGTAATTTCTGAAATTGTCACTTTCCCATCAACTTCCGAAATGGCTTCAAACCCGCAATGGTCAATGCATTTGCCACACCGGGTACAAGCTGAATAATCAATCACGGCTTTCTGGCCCGAAATAAAATTTTGTTCTTCGGTATGTTGTGGTTGAAAAAGCAGGTATTGATTGGCCGCATCCACATCACAATCGGCCAGCAAAATATTTCTTGCAATACTGGCCAATGATGCAGCAACACTGCTTTTGCCAGTGCCTCCTTTTCCGCTTATGATTGCGACTTCCATAACTGCTGTCTGATTTTTTCAAATAATTCCAGAAAATTATTTCGTTGATTCTTGTCGTTTGATGTAATCAAAACGCCCGTGGAATAAGCTTTTGCGATGTCACGCGAAAATGGAATTTCCATCAGCAACGGAATATTTTTTTCTTTAAGATAATCATACACCTCTGTATTGCCAATGCCCGACTTATTTACAACGACGCCCATCATTTTGTTCATTTGACTAAGCGTTTCAACGGATTGTTTCAGATCGCTCAACCCAAACGGCGTTGGTTCGGTTACCAGCACAACAAAATCGGACAGATTTGCGGTCTGAATAAACGGACATGATGTACCCGGCGGTGAATCGAGAATAACGAATGAATCTGTTTTCGCTTCGGCAATGGCTGCTTTAATCACTTTTACCGAAGAATATACGCCAATGCGTGTTCTGGCTTCGATAAAACAGGATTGATCGTTTATCATGATCTGAGTGACTGAACCCAAAGATTTTTGCTTTGCATGAATCGCATTATCGCGACAGGCAACAAAGCAGGCTCCGCAGCCATGACACAATTCCTCCATCACGTTGATCACCTTTAACGAAGGCACATGGAAAATGGCATTGTAAGAACAGTACTCATGACAGCGGCCGCAATGCGTGCACAAAGATTCATCAATGACGGGCACATTCTGAAAAACGTCGGAATTTTTCACGGGCGTTCCTTCGAAAAACAAATGGACATTGGGTTCTTCGGCATCGCAGTCAACAATCGTTGCCGGCATTTTCGCATGCAACAATGCATTAAAAAGATTGGTTGCAACGAACGTCTTTCCGGTTCCGCCCTTGCCACTGGCTATGGCGATTTTCAAAGTTTTCATGATTGTTTGATATCAGTTCCCTTCACTACATTGAAACTGCCTTTGTCTACGCAAAGCCGTTCAGCAATTACATCACATTTGGCCATCAACAAGAAGAAAATACGTGAGTCGTTCAGGTCAATCAATCCTTCCAGATTACCTTGTCCTTTAGAAATAATCAGGTCGGCATGATTGAAAACCTGCACAAATTCATCGCTGCAATCATCAAGCACCGTAGATGGATTTCCGGCTCCGTTCGAAATAACATCGGCCACTTTGTCCATTCCCACAGTAAGGGCATCATCCATTGTAACATCATTCAGAATGGCTTTGCCTCTTACTGCAAAAGTCACATGATTGTGCATGATGGTTTCGATAAACAAGCGGTCAAATACAATTTCGCCCGCATTATCGCCCAGATACAAAATGTTTTTTGCGAATGAGATACGTGATTTCAGTTCAGCAGAGTGATCAATTGCAAACGATGTTTTCAATGCTTTATCAATCGTAGCATTAATGTCAAAACTGCTTTGGGCGCCATAATCCATTACATTGCCCGCAATGGCCAGCTTCAAAGCCAACATGAAAGGATCGGTAGATTGCTGAACCATCGGTTTTACACTTTTATATAATTCAAGAGCAATAGCATTGTTTTCTTTTTTTTCGGATTCAAAGGGATCCATTTCACCAACAATGCAACCGAACTCGGAATTCAGAATCTGCTGAATGCGAGGAGCAGACAAGTGCGCGTTCTGTTCCCATGCTTCGTCAAAAAACATCAGAAACTGATCGCGCACTTGCTGATCAATAGCAAATTTCTCAAACAAACGATTATATGTTCTCAGAAAACACTGAAGACATCGTTGATCAATTGTCTTTATTTTAGTGTCCGCACTCACCGCCATGCTCATGTCCATCGTGATTGCAATAATTAGCAGTAAGGGTAAGTCTGTTGTTCAGGAAATCCTCGACCAGTTCTGTGGCACTTTTGATGGGTGCTCCGACAAAAGCATTAATATTCTGCTCGTTGAACAACATGACAGCTTGTTGACCCATGCCACCAGCAATGACGTCGGTAACACCAAATCCGGCAACCCAGCGTGGGTACAAGCCTGGAACATGTTCCGGCGGAACAACTTCTTTAAAATCAATGACCATGTTGTTTTCAGCTTCAACAATGGCAAATGTCTGGCAATGTCCAAAATGTGCACAAAGCACCCCGTTTTCAAGGGGAATAGCGAATTTTCTTTTCATCTTTTTATTTGTTTTTCAATATTTTTTTCTCAACATCATCTTTACTGATTGGTTTTGTACAGAAAAACCAATCGTAGCAATGCATGTTCTCTTTGCTTTCCATTCTTTCTTTGGCAACACCGCATGAACCGGCAGTTGGTACGATAACCTCATCGCCCGGGCGCCAGTCGGCCGGAGTGGCAACATTGAATTCATCGGCTGTCTGCAGAGCGATTACAACCCTGTACAATTCATCAAAATTGCGTCCCAGACTTAACGGATAGTATATGATTGTACGGATAATGCCTTTCGGATCAATAACAAAAACTGCCCGAACTGCTTTGGTATTGCTTTCGCCTGGCATCATCATTCCATATTTCTTTGCCACTTCCATTGTGATATCTTCGATAAGAGGGAAGGTGACTTCGACGTTTTTCATTCCCTTGTACTCGATTTTTTCCTTGATGGTACGCAGCCATGCAATATGGCTATACAAGCCATCAACGGATAATCCAACCAGTTTGCAATTGGCGTTGTTGAACTGTTTTTCCATAGTTGCAAATGTCATAAACTCCGATGTGCAGACTGGTGTAAAATCGGCTGGATGACTGAAAAGAATTACCCAGCTTCCTTTGTAATCGGAAGGGAAATTAATTTCACCCTGAGTTGTTACGGCCTTGAATTCAGGCGCTTTTTCGCCGATCCGGGGCATTGAGAATTCCTGATTTTCCATGATTGTTTTGTTTAAGTGAGTTTAAATTGATCAGTACTGTTCAAAAAAATGATGCGCACGTTGATTGCAGACATATCCAAGCGTGGATAATCTGTTGTCAATGAATTGCTGCATCAGGTCGAGTGAATCACCTGCCGGCACGCAGAGAAAGGCATTGATATTACATGATGTGAGTTGTTGTATCATTGTAATATCGATATCAGTTGCCAGAACATCAGTGACCCCAAGGTTTCCAAGCCATTCAGGCAGGTTTGCCGGGTCAGCTGAAGAAGCAGAAAGCTCAAGCATTCCGGTAATAACCTTGTTTTCTACAGCAATAATTCTGAAGGTGCTGCATTTGTTGAAGTCCTCATTGGTACTTAAGTTTTCCTGAGGTAAGGCAAATATCCTTTTCATAATAATCCGACTAAAAAAATGGAGAGGTGAAGAGGCCCTCTCCATATCATTAAAACCTCCCATGAAACAATTCCGGACTCTTCTTCCGGAATTTCAACAACTATTGTTTTCCTTCCCTGATGCGTTTCCCTTTCCCGTCGCCGCATCCATCTGCTTTTCGCCGTTTACCAAGCCCTTTCCCAAGCTTTTCCAGTTTTTCCTTGTCACTCAATTTTCCGCACTGACCAAGCTTCCGGCCTGTTCCTGATCCCTTACCGTCGGGCCCTGTTCCATCTAATCGTGGCATAGCAATTATTTTAAGTGTTTTCTCTTTTCAACCAGACTAAAAAATTGTCAATCACCTCGCTTACAACGCCCGAATATCCCTGATAAGCCCTTATCCCATGTTGTTTGCAAATATTTTCGGCATAGTCAGGTAGTTTGTAAGCAAGCACAACCGTCACCCCTTTTTGTTGCAGTGTCAATGGGATGTTGTTTTTGCAATCACAACCTTCCGGAGTGCAAAGAATTTCGGTTTCAACTATTTTATTTGATTCGTCCATCGTGAAAATGGTGAAAACCTCACATGAATTCATGAATTCATCCAGAATTTTTCCTGATGTAGGCACTGCAATTTTCATAGTTGTGTCCTCCTTTTAATGAGTTCGGGTTAAAAATTTTATGACGTCTTTGTTCTTGATTTCAGGATCTTTAAGAACGATCATCTGAATTTTTAAACTATCCAACAATGGCTTGATTTTCAAACCAAATTCTCCGGAAACAATTTTTCCGACATTTTTGGCTGCTACCAATTGTACCGAAGCCGGTCCTGCGCCTTCTTCACAATCCTTGTTTGGATTGGGAATAAATTCAACCGACTTTAATTCAGTGTCATAAATAACGAAATATGCACAACGACCAAAACGCTGATCAATTGTTGATTCCAGAGTGTTCCCTGATGATGAAATGGCAATTTTCATTTTCTGATTATTAGATTTTATCTGATTTATGTCCTTTTCTTTTCATTTTGGAATTGCAATCGGGGCATATCATCTGATTGCATGGATTTCCTTTGCGGTGCCGCTGCTCATATCCACAATGTGGGCAAAAGCAGATGTCTTTGCAATCGTTTTCAGAAACTACATCTTCATCATCTGTTGGTTCATATTCGTGAACATCAGAGCTGCCGCACAACGGGCAATTTTTTATCGCCTTGTCTTTTTCCGGATTATTAAAATTACAGGTGCAGGAAGAGCAATAATACCAATCGCTGTCAAAATAGACTTTACCTCCTTCAATGGATATCGGTCGGCCCTCAACAAACGCCCGGGCCAGTTTCTGTCTTACTGAAGCATAAATGCGCGAATAGGTTGGCCTGGAAACATTCATCAGCTCCGATGCCTGGTCATGTGTGAACATATCATAGTCACACAGGCGCAAGGCCTCGTATTCTTCATATAATAATGTAACAGGCTCTTTACTTGCTCCTTTCACTTCGGGCCCATACGGCTTGAAGCCTTTTATTACCGGAGGATTTGAAACTTTTCTTATTCTTTTTATTCTGGGCATGAGATATCAATTGATCATTTGTTCGATACAAAGATAATGAACATTTGCTCATTTCAAATATTTTATTTTACTTTGTACGAATATTTAACATTATGACCTCAGAAACGACTCAAACCCGTGTGATTTTTCCGGGTGACCTGAACAATCATGAAACACTTTTTGGTGGAAAAGCTCTGATGTGGATGGATGAAGTAGCCTATATCACTGTCTTGCGTTATCTGAACCAAAATGCAGTTACCATTGCCGTGAACAAACTCAATTATTCAAATCCTGTCAAAGCTGGAGACATCATTGAAATAAGTGGCAAAGTAACACAGACAGGCAGTGTGAAGGTTACTGTTCATGTCGAGATTCACAAGGAAATTGTTACAACCGGACAAAGGGTGAAAGCCATTGATGCCGATTTTGTTTTCGCACCTATTGATGAAAATCATAAGCCGATCCGTGTGCCGGCAGCGAAAAATTAAAGTCCCTAAGTAATAAATGTCGTGGAATGTTTGATAAAACCATATTACTTCTGAAATTTGATCAAGTCAGCAGAAGTATTCCAGGCAAAAAATACCTGAAATGGAAAAAGAAATGAACTTGTACGATACAATCATTATCGGAGGTGGAATAGCCGGTCAGGAAGCTGCATTAAACCTTGCAGGTATGAATTTCAAAGTTCTGATTATTGAAAAGGATTTGTCTGTTGGCGGCAAAATGATTCAACTCAGTAAGGTTTTCCCTACGCTTGATTGTGCCGCTTGCATCACAACCCCAAAAATGTCTGAAACCATCAGACACCCGAATATTACTGCGATTTTTTATGCAGATATTGAAAGCATCAGGAAAACTGAAGACGGATTTGATGTAAGAATTTCAAAGAACCCAAGATATGTAAAAGAAGAGCTTTGTACCGGATGTCAGTTGTGTGAGTATGTATGTCCCCAGATATTAAGCGACCAGTACAATTATGACATGGTGGGCCGCAAAGCTATATTTATTCCGTTTTCTTTGGCCAACCCAAAAGTCGCAGTTATTGATATAAAAAACTGCATTCATTGTCATCGTTGTGTAAAGGTCTGTGTTTCCAAAGCAATCGATTTTAAACAACAAAAACAAAGTATTTCTGTAACGGCCAAATCTGTAATTCTCGCAACCGGTTTCAGATTGATTTCCCCTGATGCCAAACCTGAATTAGGCTACAGAGAATTCCCCAATGTGATTGATTCGCTGCAAATGGATCGGTTAATTGCGCCAACACGTCCATATAACGAAATTGTCAGACCAGGCGATGGGAAAGTTCCCGATAACATTGCATATGTATTATGTGTTGGATCAAGAGACTCTTCTGAATTAAATGCATGTTCAAGAGACCTGATCAAGAAAAACCCGATTTGTTCCCAGATTTGTTGCATGTATTCCATTAAGCAGGCTCAACTGCTTACCGGTGCCCTTCCCCTTGTGGATATCACTGTTTATTATATGGATATCCGTGCTTTTGGCAAAGGCTACGAAGAGTTCTACAATGAGGCAAAAGGCATGGGGGTGAATTTTGTAAAAGGAAAAATCGCACGAGTCAAAGGAGCAGACGATGATAGCGGCGATCTTATTCTCAGGTATGAGGATGTTGCAAAAGGTGAATTGAAAGAATCAAGACATGATATGGTGGTTCTTTCCGCCGGGATAAAGCCTGAATCCGCAATTGTGAATGTATTCGAAAAAGAAAAACCGGAACTTGATGAATATGGTTTTATCAGGCAGGTTGACGAATTACTTAATCCGGCCGTAACAAGCATAGCAGGTGTTTTTGCTGCAGGAATGGCTTCAGGCCCAAAAGACATCCCGGATTCCATTTTGTCTGCCGGTTGCGCTGCAACGGCAGTAGCTTCATATCTAAGTAAACAGTCTCAGGTTGATTTTTCTGAAATAGTGAAAGAGAAAACTATTGATTTGGATGTAAGCACAGGTCAGTCAATACCAGAGCGAATCAAAGAATCAGAGCCCTTTCATGTTTTTGTGAATTAAGATTGATTAATTGTTCATGTAAAAAAGAATCGCCATGTATTTGGAGAAAGTAAAATCATTTTCGCGGCCGGTGAAGAAGAAGTAGTCTTAAACAAAATTCATCTGGTAAAAACGCAAGTGGTTTGATTTTGTGTAGAATTTGTTTGTTGAATTATGAAATTCAATGAAATCAATTTGAAGAATTGTCAATTTTTATTATGTATTTGTTTTGCAATGCTTTAAGCCAACTGATCAAATACTTATGGTTGGAAAATTGAATTATCATTTCAATATTACAATGGTATTTTTGCATTTAACATTAAATATTACCATGGTATTTTTGAAATAAATCCGGTGAAACATGAATAATGTTATTCAGAGAGGTCTTATCAACTGCAAAACTTGTTTGTTTCAATTGTAAAGTAAAATGAGATTCCGCTTACAATTGTTTTTATCATTTTTGCTCTGATTTGCTGTACATGAAACAATCATCATTAATAACGGTCTTAGCGATGAAAAAGTAAATAATGAATTTGAGCCGATTTAATAATAATATGTGAACACCAACCCACAAAGAGCGCAGTGTTAAAGCCTGTCTTCTTTGTGGTTTCATAATTAATATTTATTTTTGGCAATAAATAAACTTTATGAAACAATTAAGTGCTCTTTTTCTGATTTTCATAATTACATCATCATTGTATTCTCAGAAGAATACAGATCTGCAACTGGACATACTATCATTCAACCGGCTGGCTGAAACAGCTGAATGGCTTTATACCTACGATGCCGTTGCATGGTGGACATCGGACAGTGTAATGACAAATGATAAAAGCGAAATTGAACGACTCGGAGGCGAATGGTTTTGCTTTCAGGGAAAAGACAGTTTATGGCATGCTGTGTATGGCAGCTATGAAAATGATACTTTTGTCCTTGTGTTTCATTATAAAGTCGAAGCTGATTATACCATCCGGAGAGTGTATGAAAGTGTCGATACTGCAATGACAAACTCCTTCTCCAGAGCATTAAACCTGGCAAAGGAAACAGCTGCTCCTGAATTGGACACTATGCCAGTTGGGTTTAATCAGTACATTCGCAGAAATGATGATAATACCATCACTGTCTGGCTTCTTCCTGCCATGTCAAAAAACAACGATGCAGTTTATGGGGCTGAATTTATTTACACAATTGATGAAAATGGGCTCAGAATCCTGAAAGATGAAAGCTATATTCAGGGACCTCTGCGCGGATTCGCTATTGGAGAACCCAGGGAAATCTGGGTTAATTATTCTGAACTGGATCAGCCATCATTAGAAGGGGTTTTCTTTGTATGGTATTTTAAAAAATATTTTACCAGCATCAAACTGGAAACAAAATACTACATCTCATCGTTATTTAAAACAGAAGAAGGCGCCTACTGTTGGATTCATGTTCGGAAAGAAAAAGAAGCTGTAAAGAAAAATAAAAAGAACAGGAAGAAAAACTGATTTCACGAAATTTCTATATGGCTTTACATTCGACTCAAAAGAAATTTTAATGAAAATCCGCTTCCGATATATTGTATATCTTTTTCTGCTCTGGTTTGTCATTCATGAATCAGTTATAATCATCGACGGTCTGGGCGATGAAAAAGAGCCCTGCGAATTTGCTATAATTTTAGGCTCCAAAGTAAACGAAGACGGTACCTTGAGCGACCGGTTGCAGGCCAGGCTTGATGCGGGTTTTGAGTTGTATCAAAATCACATTGTACAGAAGATTTTTGTGAGTGGCGGCACCGGAAAAGAAGGCTTTCCGGAAGGAGATAAAATGGCTGAGTATCTCATTCAGCAAGGAGTAGCAAAAGATGATATCGTTATTGACAATCAGGGATTAACTACAAGAAAAACTGCAGAAAATTTTGTGAAGCGATTCCCGGAAAGTAAATCAGTCATTGTCGTCAGTCAGTATTTTCATATCAGCCGCTGCAAACTGGCCATGAAACAGGCCGGTGTTGAAAATGTGTATGGTGTTCATGCCCGCTGTTTCGAATTGCGCGATATATTTTCACTATTCAGGGAATTTTTTGCGTGGTATAAGTATCTCTTATTTGATTAAAAATCAAGTAAAATAAAATGCAAAAATAAAATCATAATTATTTATAAACATTTTTTATTTTTGCAAAAATACTTTAAAATGAAAAAAATTCTTATTTCATGGATCTGCATGCTTTCATTTTTTACAGCATTTTCTCAGGCCCCGGAATGGACCAATGTTCTTTCCGGATCAATATTGAATGTAATTTCGGCATTAGGAGCGGATCCCCAAGGTAATGTTTTTATAACAGGTACTTTTCGGGACACTACCGATTTTGACCCTGGTTCAGGCGTTTACGAAATGTCAGTTACAACTGGTGATGATATTTATATCTGCAAGTACTCAGCCACCGGGGCTTTGATATGGGCAAAACAAATTCTCGGTGTAATGAGTGCAAGTCCTATGGATATGATTGTTGATCAACAGGGATCAATTCTAATCTGTGGAAGTTTTGCTGGGACTACAGATTTTGATCCGGGAACGAATGTTCATGAAGTCAGCTCAAATGGGTCCAATGATATTTTTATTCTTAAACTTGATAATGACGGAAACTTCGTCTGGGTTAAAAGTTATGGCTCAACAGACTATGATTATGCAAAATCTATCAAAACTGACAATCAGGGAAATGTATATTTCCTTGGGAAATTTGGTCAAACAATTGACATGGATCCATCAAACACACATTTAGTTTTGACTTCACAAGGATTCGACGACATCCTTGTGGCAAAACTGGACGCCATGGGAAATACTACCTGGGCGAAAAGTGTTGGAGGAACGGGGATTGATTATTGCCAGTCCATCATTCTCGATAACAATAACAATATAATTTTTAGCGGATCATTTATCAACACGGTTGACTTCGATCCATCGGCTGCGACCTTTTCTTTGTCATCAGATTCGACAGACGGGTTTCTTTGTAAGTTTACGAACAATGGCAGCTTTGTCTGGACAAAACAGTTCAGCGGAAGTGGAGAAGCAACGTTTACCCACCTTCTTTGCACAAATGTAAATGAAATTTTTGCTATCGCTGATTTCAACGGGCCCGCAACTTTCGATAATAATGGGCAAACGCTTACATACTCATCATTCGGTGAGTCCGATCTGATGCTTTTTAAATTTGATCAAAATGGGAATTATGTACTTGGCAAACAGCTGGGTGGTGATAATTTTGATTTTGTAACAGGAATTATTGATGATGGTTTAGGAAATCCAATTATTGCAGGCAATTTCTATCAAACCAGTACCTTTGCAACAGGAGATCCAATGATTTTGCTAAGCTCACAAAACTTTTCCGATGGTTTCATGGTTAGGTATACATCAAGTCTTGATGTTGATGAAGTCATTCAGTATGGTAATAATAACGGAACATTATACAGTGCAGACTTTGTCGAAAACAACACAGGTAATGCATTTTGGTCAGGATGTTTTTGCGGGCAAATGGGATTCAATCCAAATCAGCCTGACAGCACTTATTCATCCGTAACAAACTGCGCCATATTCTTCTCTAAATGGGGCAATATTACAGGAATTAATGATTTAATCTACAATGATAGAATTGTTGTTTATCCTTCTCCTTCAAATGGTATTTTTAAGATAGTTTCTGATAGGTCTCTGACAAATTCCGAAATTCGGATTTATTCATCAGACGGAGCACTCGTCTATCATAAAAAAACAGAGAATTTTCAATCAGAAGATATTTGTCTCAAAGGAATCACAGGAACTTTTATTATTATGGTTTCAGATGAATACAGTTCATACTATTGTAAAACAACTATTACCGAATAGTACAACGTACACTTGATCATACTTGCATAAGTGAATGGATTTTTAATGGTGTCCACGCCCGTTGTTTCGAATTGCGCGATATATTTTCACTATTCAGGGAATTTTTTGCGTGGTATGTATATCGGATTTAGGGATAAAGCAACACGTCTTATCTTTGAATACTCAAAATACATCTTTATGAAATTGCTGGTATTTACACTAGTGCTTGTTTTTGTTTCAATAATTGTTTCGGCGCAGACTGAATTTCCTCAGCCAAAGCAGGTTGCAGGTAACCTGTACGAAGTAGCACTGGATGGCTGCAAATCCGTTTTTCTGGTAACCGACTCAGGCGTGGTGGTGGTTGATGCCGGCATTTCGCCCATGGACGGCCAAAACTTGAAAGCATCCATTGCTTCAGTTACCGATAAACCAGTGAAATATATTTTGCTGACGCATCATCATTTCGATCATGTGGGCGGTGTGCAGGTTTTTCTGCCCGGCGCAAAAGTAATTGCTGCATCGGGGCTATATTTCAATATGCAGAACAGTGGTAAAACGCTTTTTGATAATTATATTGCTGAGGTGGAAACTGCTATTCACGACTATCAGGTGCAGACATCGGAGCAGATTCAGGGATTTATGCAGTCAGGTGCAACTGAAAAAGCCGACAGCATCCGCAACAATATTTTGTTTTTCAGCAACTATATTGATTCGTGCAAAGCTGTGCGGATTTTCAAACCCGATATTGAATTCAAAAAGGCGTACACACTTGAATTCGGTGGACAAAAAATCATGCTCACCCACCCCGGGCCGGCGCACACAGGCTCAGATTGCATGGTGTATTTTCCGGAATACAACACAGTTCACCTCGGCGATCTGTATCTGGAAAAAACTTTCCCATTGATTGACAAAGCTTCCGGAGCATCAATCGATAGCTGGATCAAAATATTGGGGCAACTGGCGGATAATAAAAAATGTGAGAAACGACTGATTTGTGGCCACGGTCACATTGCTGATCGTTCCGATCTGCTCATCATGCGGCAACTATTGATGGATATGAAAACCGAAGTTCAAAAAGCAAAACGCAGCAACCAGCCTGTTAAAGAAACAGCCATAAAGGCCATTATGGATAAATACCCGGATTACGGAGCACCTGATCTGCTGGAAAAAGATATTATTATGCTTGAAAAGGCGCGATGAATGATGATTTGCAATAATCATTCATCAATACTTAATAAATTCGCAACTTTTTGAAGTTTTTCCGTCCTGAATATGGATCAAATAAACTCCGTTTGATAAACAGGAAGTGTTCACTGTTGGGTAATAACTACTGAACACGTATGTGTTGATCAGTTGTCCATGAATATCATATACATCAATACTTACAGGCAATGTAAACTTGTCATTCAAATGTAATTGCAATATTTCGTGAACCGGATTCGGATATAATAAAAACTCATCAGATGGCATATGAGTTGTATCGTTTTCAAAAAAACCAAGGCGGGCAATATATTTTCCATTTTCACAATCGGGGCATGAAAACAGCGTGTTTCCAAACTGGATGAAGTATCTGAACGGACCCTGAAAATACAAATTGCCCAACAGATCAGTCGCAATAATAGCCGGATCCGGAAAATTTCCAAATTTTTTAATGTCAGAAATAGTCCCTGTCAGAGTATCGAAAGTATGACGAATTAACCCGAAATGCGTGTAGTTGAGGTAATTTTCCGGTGTAACTATTTCTGTTTCGTCGCCATAAGAAAAAACACGATTTGCATGGTCAACCAATAACTTATCAATAATAAACTGCGATGTATCACTGTAATAGGTGGTACACCAAACAGTTTTACCTTGAGAGTCAGTTTTAATTACGAAATTTCTGAATTCATCAGAATATGACCACAAAGAATCGTTTATCAGCAAACTGTCCGAAGTCATTCCCATTAAATAAGTGTTTCCGGAATTATCCGTTTTCAGATCTTTCAACAATTCATAAGTCGGACCACCGATTGTGATTACTTTTTTTGTATCACCGTTCTGATTAAGATTCAGCATAAATAAATCCACTCCACCAAGTGTTTGTATTGAATCCTGCTCCCACTTAATAAACATTTGAAATTCAACGGCCAAAGAAATTTGTCCATCAGGGAAAACACTCAGCTTTGGAACAGATAAGCCAAAGCCGGAGCCTGTTTTCAACCACTTCAAATTTCCGTCAGTATCAATTTTCATAAGCATAAAATGCTCATCGGAATTTGAAGGAACACCAACAACTGAGTCATTATAAACAATCTGATTTTGGAATGTGCCGGTAACAAAACAGTTTTGAAAAGCGTCTGTTTTAATATCATACAAGTAAGAGCCCTCCGATTTAAACAGCTTTGCCCACAGCAGAGTTCCTTCAGAATTATATTTGGCAATATAACCATTACTATTTCCAGATGACTGAAGAATTAAATTATCGAACTGCATATAGTTGGAAAAATATCCGGTAATATAAACATTGCCTGATTGGTCGCAACAAACTGCAGACGGGGAAAAGTTACTATTATTATCTCCCGAAACTGTTGATGCCCATAATAACTGACCCTGAGCATTGTATTTGGCCGTAAATAAGTGTTCGGTTCCCGAGGAATCCAGCGCGACACCATCAACGGTATTGCCTGTAGAATAGTAATCTCCATGCACATACACAGAGCCATCATCATCAACAGCCATATTTACCCGATACTTGCCCCAAGTTTGTTTTATCCAGTTTAAATCCTGCGCGGATACAAATATTGAAAACAATAAAATAACCGAAACCAAAACAATACGACAATTACTGGGAGAGATCATGACAATTATTTTAATACAATAATCTATTAAAAAACAAATATACACAAAACAAAACATCAAATGCGTACTCTAATCAATAAAAATAAATTTCATGTCGAAAAAAATGGAGTTTGAAAGGTAAAACCGAAAAAAGTTATAGATTCCGGGCAGTTTTTGATTATCTTTGAAACAAAAAAATACCATGGGAGCTTTTCATGCCTACGATATCCGGGGTGTATACGGAAAAGATTTTAATGCTGAAGATGTGTACAGAATGGGGTTTTATCTGCCTTTTGTTCTGAATGCAAAGCGTTGGCTGGTGGGTCGCGATGTACGCGAATCGTCGCCCGAAATACACCGGCAATTGCTGAAAGGATTGACCGATGCGGGCTGCGAAGTGTCCGATGCCGGTTTATGTACCACGCCGATGGTGTATTTCGGCACTGCGAAATATGGATTCGAAGCATCGGTAATGATTACTGCCAGCCACAATCCGGCAGAATACAACGGTTTGAAAATTTCTGCAGCCAACGCTGTCCCGGTTGGATACGACAACGGATTGAATACACTCGAACAAAAAATCAAAGAAAAACCTGAGCCCGTTGGTTCTCCCGGATTGGTGATTCCGTTTGATTTCCTGAATGAATACGTAGCATTTATGCTGCCTTTTAAAAAAGATTTCAGCCATCTGAAAATCGTGATGGACTGCAGTAACGGAATGTCATCGCTGCTGGTAAAAGATATTTTCGGATCGCACCCGACTTATATTTTTGATGAGCCTGACGGCCGTTTTCCGAATCACGAGCCGAATCCGCTCGACATGAAAAATATTGTTCAGCTGCAGCAAAAAGTGCAGGAAACAGGCGCAGATCTGGGTGTAATTTTCGATGGCGATGCCGACCGTGTGATGTTTACCGATGAGCATGGAACCTTCATTCCGCCTGATTTACTGATTGGTCTGCTCGGTCATTATTTTCTCGAAGAAAAAGGATTGAAAGGAAAAGTGATTCAGGATATCCGTACTTCGAAATCGGTGGCCGAATATCTGGTGCCCATGGGCGCTGAAATGAAAATATGGCGTGTTGGCCGCGCCTATGCAGCTAATATGTTGCGCGAAATCGACGGGATCTTTGGCGGCGAATTGGCCGGACATTATTATTTCAAAGACTTTTATTACAGCGATTCGGGCATGCTGGCTTCGATTCTGATCATCAACCTGTTTGCAAAATTTAAACAGGAAGGGCTCACAGCCTCGGCTGTAGTAGGTCGCATCAGCAAGTACGAAAACTCCGGAGAAATCAATTTCCGCATTGCCGAAAAACAAAAAGCAATGGATGTTGTCAAAGACCATTTCTTCGCGCAGGCCTCACCCACTCTCTTTCTCGATTTCGATGGCTACCGGGTTGAATATCCCGACTGGTGGTTCAACATCCGTCCTTCGAACACCGAGCCCTATCTGCGCCTGCTGGTTGAAGCCAAAACAGCGGAATTGCTTCAGGAAAAAACAGAAACTATAAAACAACTTTTGTCAACTTTTCAGTCATGAAAAAAATAATTTTTCTTTCGGTATTGGCTCTGTCATTACTCTTCGCCACATCGTGCCGCGACGATGATGATGACAATCCGGATTTTGTTTTTTCGCTGAATGAAAATCAATCGAACTGGATGAAACGATTGCTGATACAACGGCCATTGAGCAATGAAGCCGGCGCGCTGGCAGGCGAATTTGCCATGGCAGGCAGTGGATTTCTGTTCAGCAGCGGCGATACAATTTCGGTTTATTCGAGCCTGAAATTAACAAGTCCGGTGTCCTATGTTTTCAATTCGCTTGATGGAGGCCTGACCTGGTCGCTGCAGAACACCCAAACCGGTTATATTATCTCATCGGTGCAATATGGCGCAAAATCATTTGCACTGCGCGAAGGAAACTCAGGTGTTGAAGTAGGCCTCGGAATGCAGTATGGCTGCTCATGGAGCTGGCAATCCATGGCCGGACATCCCGAAAAAATCATGGCGCTGAATCAGG
>Ga0074193_1001383_pt1 | contig 29918 bp, 20 predicted proteins | sample EPASupsiteHSE605_FD_64523 | JGI IMG/M metagenome (GOLD analysis project Ga0074193, IMG submission 64523) | Bioremediated contaminated groundwater from EPA Superfund site, New Mexico - Sample HSE6-05 | ecosystem: Environmental > Aquatic > Deep subsurface > Groundwater > Contaminated ... | reverse complement strand
AACCGCCACTTCTTCACAAATCAAATCATTGACAGATAGATTTTTATCGTTTCAAATGTAATGAATGGGATAATTATTACCCTGGTGACTTTACAAAAAGTGTAATGTTGTGTTTTCTTACCCTTTTTGTTTCATCAACGCAGTACTTTACTAAAACAGCATATGGTGCTACATGGCTAATGGTTTTTCATCATAATGCTACTGGTGGACATATGTTTCGCAATATTTCTGATGTTTTGAATTCCAAAACAAGTAATATGTACAGTATCCTTGGTGAAATTACCGACAATATGAAAATCAACAATAAATTCGAGTTCCTCTTGGAATATCACGGATATCAGGGGTACAATAGATGGAGACAGGCTTTGAATCCAATGGTTGAGTTTGAAGTGAATATGTCTACTGCGGATGGATATGAGCCGATTAATATCACATGGTCATCAAAGGAATTTGGGGGTCTGATTAGGAAAAATGAAACGACCAACACAATAATCGAAGGTTCAGCTGGAAACTTAGGCTTATGGTATTACACTATTGGAGCAATTTATAATAACTCTTGGTCTCTTTCAAAATGCCCTCCACTTGGCGATTGCTTCCCTGGGTTTGAAAGCTTTGTTAGAATTGTGACTTTGTGGATCAGGACAATTAACCAGTATCCAGCAATATGCCAAACAATCCACAAGCATCATTACTACCTTCCTATACATGTCCTTGCTATGCATTTCCTATTGTATCATTAAATTCTATGAGCAACAATGCTCTTTTTTTTGTGTTTCTTGTGTCTCTTGTTTTTTGTCATTAAGTAGGGCAAAGTGCTTCGCAATTTCTTGGAAAAGTTCAGCTATTCCTTCACCTGTCTTAGCACTGGTTTCCATATATTCAACTTCAACCCCTGTAGAATAAGCCATTCCAACAGTTTTCTCAACCTCACGAGTTTCAAAAAGATCAATTTTGTTACCAACTACTATAATTAGGAGCTTACCACTAACAGATTCCTCTAATTCATTAAGCCAGTAGTCAATATCCTGGAATGAAACCAAACTTCCAACATCAAATACAATAATGGCAGCATTTGCATCACGATAGTAGAATTTAGATATTGATTTATAATATTCTTGACCAGCAGTATCCCAAATGTTCATTTTAACAATTTTACCATTAATTGTTGTCATGTATGTCGACAAAACTGCTCCTAGTGTTGGCGATGTATCCGAAGAAAAACTATCAAACAAAAGACGCCTTATTATAGAAGTTTTACCGCTACTGACTGCTCCCAAAACTACAACTCTGAATGTGTTTGAAGTGTTATTTGAGATCATATTTTTGTCCTCAAATATATCAATAAGGATATAGCTATTCGTGAATCTGATAATATTGCGTTTGAAGTTAAATATGAAATGTAATGCATTAATATATATCAATTTTCTATTCAATAACAGAAAACCCCATTCACTTTATTATGATCCATGAATACTCTTGTTTGTTTCCCTCGAGTTTTTAAAAATTGAAGAATGAATAATTGTATTCATCTCATAGAACCATCTTCACAATTGAAAAGATTAATGTCCTTTTCAAATGACGAAATTGGAATTGTTGATAATTCTCTTCTTCAATAGATCTATGAAAGAGTAGTTTCATTTATTCTTGAAGTCTCATCAAACTTAGTTGTTTCAATTACAAAGATAAACAGGCAATAAAAAATTCATTTTATTTGATTTTTTGGAATGTATGGTGAGAGATCAATAACAACTTTAGATGCATTGTTGGATAATGAATTCAATATGAATCTGTGTTCAATGTTATGAGATATTGCAATTGGTATTTCTGATGAAAAATTAAGGTTTTTCTTAATGGCTTTAAGTGCAATGATAAAAGTTTTGAAAAAACTAATCACACCAATCACATCAATAGATGGAAACAACCCAGATATTTCAACAGCACCATCTTTGATTTTCTTTTTGAGAACAGAATCAACTAAAATGGTAAAAATTCGATTTGATCCATGCATAGATGGATGTGTGATTCCAATATCGTACGATATTCGTCGAGAGTATGACACAAAGTTAGTCAATGAACGAATTTCATTCATAAACTGAGACATAAGAATACATGGAATTAATATCTGAATCTGGCTAAAAGAGAGTGGAACACTTTTCCCTGTATCAAACTCTCGAAGGCTTGTTATTATTGTATTCAAGGCTATTTTCCATTGTATTTGATCAAACGATCCTTTCTTCTCTTTAAATCGAGGCCTAGTATTAATATACAAGTCAATCAACTCCCATATGTATGTAACAGTCTCAATCTCAAAGAATAATGGCGTCGAAACAGATTTAAACTCTGAAAAATCATTAATAAGTTTTGTATGCTTGCGGTATTTGGCTCTATAATATGGTAAAACAACTTCAAGTTCTCGAACCCATTCACCTCTGTACCTATTTCTTTTTTCAAGCAGAGATGACCCTCTCATTATGAGTTTTTTCATTATTTGGGGAAGCAAAAGTGGATTTTTTTGTAGCAAAACCAAAACCAAGTGCCCCTTCTTTCCAAAAAGAGCCATAAATTCTTCCGTATATATTGGAGATGTCTCAAGCACAATAACCCCATAGTCTGTGAGGCCTTTACGTACTGTTGAATTTCTAGAAATATCAATATCAAGAATTGTATGGTTATCTTCAACAGTCTCAAGAGAAGATGGAACTTGTTGAGTGATTGTCCTCTTATTTGGATTTTCTTCAGAATTCTGTTCGCAAGACACCCATTTTGTATTAATGATTGAGTTAATCCAAGGATCTTTTCCTGAACAAATCGGATTTCCGAATGGGTAATATGTTTCTGAATAACTACCTATTGATTTTGGAAGGAGTTTTCCATTTGATAATGGGTTGGATACTTGGCTAAAGAACTCATCAGCTCTTCTGGATTTTCTATATCTCACATCATTAACCATATCTTGTAAATCATTAGAAGAAATATCGTTATTTTCATATAATGCCTTTATGCAATCAAGTGGAGAAACATGAATTCCTGATGAATTGCAGAATTCTAATAATTTGGAATTTGTTTGCTCGACCCTTTCTTGAGTGATTGGAGAAGAAAAAAGCTGACTCTTTGGTATCACTTCAACTGGAACTTTGAAATTATAAATTTTCCTAATCAAATTTGGTGGTTCAACATTGTGCAATTCTTTCTCTGATTCTATTGTTTTTAATAAATAATATTCAGGGTATTTTGATACAGAAATCCTATCAATCAATGATTTATTGTCATTATAAGAGGATATTCTTCCAATATAGCTAAAAAACTCAGTTTTTGATTCATCCATTTTTTTAATAATAATCCAACAATAAATGGAAGATCTTCTTGTTTTGCATAATACTAAAATGAGTTTCAGTTTTAGCGAACCTGATTCGGATTTAGTTCGAAAAATGCTTGAAGAGGAGAATAAATCACTAAGCCAAATGAATGAATTATATCAAGCAGAGCTGAAACAGAAAACATCTGCTTTAGAAAAATCGCTTATTGATTATTCTTCTTTAAAAACCCAATATGAAGAGTTATTAAGGAGACTAACTGATATACAAATAGAAAATAAAGCGAGCACATCAATTCCTTCTTCTCCAAACAAAATAGTGAATGATCTTCAAAGTGAATTGCGAAAAAGGAATGAAAAAGAGCAAGTTTTATTGAAGAAAATACGAATTCTAAAACAAAAAAATCGGAATTTGCAGCAATCATCTCACTTTAATGGACAAACTTCAATCATTGACAGTCTATCAAAAGCATATCCATTACAAGAAAGACACAAATCAAACATCGACCTCTATTTGAACGAGGCAGTACAGTTTTTGTTTAATCAATATAATCAATCAGAGAAATACAATGAAGAGTTGAGAAGAATTAAATACAAATACAGTAAGTTGAAGAACTACTACAAGTCATTTGCTGAAAGAGTATCTAACAACAATAAGCTTCTTAACATTGTTTTAGAAAAAGGAAACAGTGGTTCTCTTGAAGAAACATTCATACAAGAGCTTGATAGGCTTTGGAAATGGGTGAAAACAAATAAGGTCTAAGGGGGGATTTCCTTATAGAGATTGCAGCATTTCTCAATCGCATCGCAAATAGTGAAGACATTTGTTGTATCGAGCGATCTTGATATCGATATTAAAGAAGAAGCATATTTTGGGTATTTTCTTCCATCAATTAGTTGGTTTTCGAGCACTTTAAGCAGTTTTTTGCGCATTTCATCGTTTTCCCTTTCTATTTGGTTTGATTTTCTCCTCAAAAGCTTGTTTTCTTTTTGAATCGTCTTCATTTGCTCAATGTCATAGTTTTTTGGATTCAAAACATTTTTATCATCATTTACAGCATCTCCTATACTTTTTTTAGATAATAATCGCTCGGTTTCTCTTATTGCTCTTGAACATTCTATAGATAGTTGCTCAGATGCCGATATTGACTCCTCTAATAACAATTTATACTTTTTTTCGATCTCAAATCGAATATTTCTTTCTTTCTCAAGTTGATTTCTCAAATATTCGATAATATCATTTTTAGAAGAATCTTCTTCATTCATCAATAAATGAAAATGATTCTTAATTTATTGTTTATTCTCTAAAGCCAATATACTGGCTATTTCGGCAACGTCTTTGTCTCCTCTTCCAGAAACATTAATCACAACAATATCATCTTTTGGCAAACTTGGAATGAATTTCATAGCATATGCAATAGCATGTGAGCTTTCAATAGCAGGAATAATGCCTTCATTCTTTGATAACTCCAGAAATGCGTTGATTGCTTCTTTGTCTGTGACTGACACATATGTTGCCCTCTTTATTGAATTATAATAGCAGTGTTCGGGTCCAACTCCTGGATAGTCTAACCCAGCTGCAATTGAATGAACTGGTAAGGGCTCACCGTTTTCATCTTGCAGTAAATAACATTTGAAACCATGTATCATTCCAAGAGTTCCTTTGGTAATTGTTGCGGCATGGAATGGCGTATCGAGTCCTTTGCCTGCAGGTTCGACACCAATGAGCCCAACTGAAGGATCATCAATGAATTCAGAAAAAGCACCAATTGCATTACTTCCGCCTCCAACACAAGCAATCACATAGTTAGGGAGAATATTATTAATACCAGTGATTTCTCTCAGTTGTGACTTAATCTCTTTGCTAATTATTGATTGAAAATACTTAACCATTTCTGGATATGGATCTGGACCAACGGCAGAACCTAACATGTAGTATGTTGTTTGAAAGTTTTGAACTAAATCAAACAATGCTACATCAACAGCATCTTTTAGTGTTCTTGTGCCACTCTTAACAGGAATAACCTCAGCACCAAGCATTTGCATCCTAAATACATTGAGTTCTTGTCTCCTACAATCCTCTTCTCCCATATAAATTATGCACTTCATATCGAACAATGCACACGCAGTTGCAGTTGCAACTCCATGTTGACCAGCTCCTGTTTCAGCAATAACACGTTTTTTCCCCAAATACTTGGCTAATAATGCTTGGCCAATTACATTATTTATCTTGTGCGAACCTGTGTGATTCAGATCTTCTCGTTTTAGATACACTTGAGCTCCTCCAAGCTTTTTTGTAAGCTTCTCTGCGAAATATAATGGACTAGGTCTTCCAACATACTGTTTCATATAGTATTCAAAGTCTTGGTTAAACTTTTCATCATTCTTTAGCTTATAAAATGCCTGTTTCACATCTTCAAGAACCTTATCAAGATCTTCGTTAACGAACCTCCCTCCAAAAACACCATAATTGCCTTTATTATCAGGACAACAATTACTCATGCTTAAATAAAAATGATTTTATCTGTTTGTCCTTTCACTTCACATTATCATGGTGTATTTTTGATTTGTCTGCAGTTCAAATTCAATTAAGTTCCTTAAAAATTGAAATAAAAGTCATTCAGAATTTTTCTTCTGTGGTCATAGTTTGAATTAAAGCGAATTCTTCAATTATCATTCTCATGTAATTTGTAATCTTATCCAGTCTTCTATTTGATTGATTCCATCCAATGGAAATATCTCGGATAATTTTAATTCGTCGAGAATATCCAGAAGTTTACCAGCTTCTTCGAGAGTGGGATATATATTATTCTTTGATAGGTCAGAGAATAATCCAATGGATAACTGCTTCAGCTTGAAAGAATAATGAGTTGAAGGATCTAAAATATGTATCATTGGTTGATACAGGAGTTTCATAAGATTCTGGCAATGTATCAAAGTAAATGATAGCTCGATTAATGATTCAAGAGTTTTTTCATGAAATTTCTTTGGATGATTAAAAAGGGAATAGAAAAATAGCTCATAATCGTAATCTTTTCTATATATTTCATTTGTAATGATTTTGGTAACCATTAAAAGCTCATCTGGAAAAGATGATTTGAAACACTGATTGATGAATTCCCAAATAGTATCATTATTTAGAATCTCAAAATCACATTTTATAATATTGTAAATAGATTCTAATACCAAAATTCGGCATTTATTAGGCCAATGAAGGATTCCACATATAGTATTTGCTAATAAAGGACAATCGACTGTGAATGTATCAATGTATTTGTAAGAAAGGACATTGATATACTCACAAAACAAAATTTGATCGAAAGGGTCAACTATTTCTTGCGCAAGTTGAAATATACGAGTATAAAAAGGGATTGACAAAGAAATGCATTTGATTTCGCTCATAAGCAAAGACAATAGGATATGAATAGCCTTTACATCCCCATTTGTATCTATTAACGAGAAAATAGCTTCAATAAACGGTTCATTCATGAATGAACATGAAATTCCAGGAATGTTCAAAATAATTGCTTCCAAAAGCTGAAATACCTTTTCTACCAACAATTCTTCTCTTTTTAATATTATAAGATAAATTTTATCAACAATATCTTCCGTAATTAATAAATATGCAAATGATGGAACAATCAGATCCAAAATCTGTTGAATCTTTGAATAAATACACTCTATATCGTTTATATCTGCATCTAAAAAGCCTTCGAACGCCGCTTCAAGAATATCCTCATCATTCAAGTCTATGTTCCTAATCAAATTATTAGATTCATTTCTTTCATGAATCCTGTTAACCCAATTCATATCACTCCCTTTTTCATCTTTTGGAGAATAATAAGCTGATTTTTCCATGAAAAAAATGAAAAGCTTTTTAAAACTGTTGAAAATCATCACTCTTAGTGATATAATATTGAATACCAAAACCAATTAAAATAACACAGCATCCTGATACATCAAGAACAAATGGTTTGAGTGTTTTGATAGTCTTGATATGATAAAGGATGGATGGCAACGCAAACATCGATGAAACGCAAACAAAAAGTGCAAAAAACCAACCATCGAGTGATACAAGACTATCATCCCCCCAAGACCCATTATCATCAATAGTCTGATGAATCCCGTAAACACAAACACTTGAAATCAAAGCAGGAATCAATATATAAAGTGCAGATGAGTTATCAGCTGCGATACAACCACCAACGATCAAAGAACTGCCGACTGTTAATGCTGCCCCTAAGAGAACAAAAGGTACTGCTTTCATTGATATGAATGTCACTTTTTCTTATATCACCGGATAAAAGTGGATCCAGTTTGAAGATTCCAGTGAGTGCCCAAACAGCAATGTGGCTATGCTTCAGATTGACATAGGGATGTTATGGGGAGAAATCAAATTTTTCAGCGATTTTTTAATGAATTATGAGAATAAAATCAATATATTCGATATATTTTAATTTTGTGGAAACTCAATTCTCATATTTCATATCTTCAGATTTGGAATGTGATGAATTTGAGATATCTCGTTTTTGATTCATAAGTAAGGATATTCCAAATACAATACCAATGATGATAACAATTAATGAAAGAATAGTGATTACTATTGTTGTTGAGGATGTATTTGTAAGATCTTGATTTGTGGTTATTTGGGGGGTATTCATTGGTGTTTCTTGGACAGTTTTCATTAGAGTTTCTTCATGAGTATTCATTGGGGTTTCTTCATGAGTATTCATTAGAGTTTCTTTAACAGTATTCATTGGGGTTTCTTCATGAGTATTCATTAGAGTTTCTTTAACAGTATTCATTAGAGTTTCTTTAACAGTATTCATTGGAGACTGCCCAAGTGTTCTCTCTGGCAGAGGTAACTCAGCATTACAATAAATAGATTTGAAAAATTGCATTTGATAAGTCATTGTTTTTGTAAATGAATTATTGATAGCCGTTGATACTGAAGTTAAAGTCGAGAAAATTCCTGAGTGATTTAGGAACGAATCGGATATTACTAGAGAACCAGAACTTACAGAGAATAGGGTATTTTGATTATCTTGGAAGATGCAATACTTCATTATTGGGGGATTAAAATGGGCTCGTACAACTCCAAAGCTCGAAGATGGGCTATTATTATGAACAATGTTTGCAGATGATATAATACCTGAAGCAGAATATAGGTAAATGCAGATGTATCCAGCCACGTTATTATTTGAGAATGTGCAGTATGAACTGGAAAATGACGTTGAATAATCAATACGAATACCAGATACCTGATTAGCATTGTTCATTGAACTGTTTGTACTGTCAACTATCTGATCCCCTGTGTATAATTGAATCGGATTAACCCCAGATGTAATATAAGAGCAATATGACAATGATACATATTCCACATAATTCTTCTTAGATGCATCAAGAAAAGCAAAATGATTAGCTGCAGAAGAACACCTATAAGCGCAAATCATTATGAGAGACGAATTAGAACAACTTAAGTATAGTGCACCTCCTGCTAAAGAAGAAGAGCAGTTATAGAAGATTGAGTTATAAATGCTTAGAGATAGAGATCTCTTTTGAACATATATGACACCTCCCCATCCAGCTAACTGAGACATTCTTGAAAAGAAGCAGCCAGAAATGTCAAATTGTTCATCAAAATAAGATCTTCCTTGGTCCAAACTTTCATTTTTGCATTCGATCCCAACACCACCAATTATTGAATTACTATATAGGAAGTACATGATCCAAGGATGTTCGTTTTCTTTGTGAGAAACAACTAAATGTGAATTCAAGAAAAAACTAAAAATTACTAGTATTGGTACAACGACACCTAAAAAGAGAGAAGTATAATTGGGTATCCTCTTTTGTTGAGGATTTTTGCTGGTTTTTGTTTTCTCAATATTGTTCAAATAATTATTGTCTCCAAAAATAAATTTGAAAACAAATGATATATAAAAATTCATAATCTCAAAAAGAGTGATGGCATTTCTATATGTCGTTTCCCCAATGTATATGGTTTTTTCAACAAATGGGATATGAAAACTCTGGCACTCTTTTGATACTTTCTGGTGAGAATTCTTCTGAACAGAAAGATTCATATCAATAAATATAATGATACTGGATTTGATGGCAAATGAACGTTAGGTAGTGAAAATAATTATATTGGACGATAATTGATAACAACGAGCAAATAATCTAAGTGCCACTTTCCTCTTGTGAGAGGGTTTATGAATGTTTCAATGTAAAAGTTGTTTACAAAACATTGTGGACAGTGATGAATTAGAAAATTGCTGGAATATATAATTAATAACAATCTGGATTTCTTTGGTTTAGAGAAACTGCAACGAGATCATCATGATAGCTATATTAAACAAATAGATACTCTGTTGATGATAATTTATAGTATGACTGGAGTAAAGAGAATTAAGATAGATAGTTTGTAATGGTTTCGATTTTTAAAGCACTTTTTGATGATACAAAAAGCATTTCCCTGGTTTCAGGGTATTTATCTACTAATGATTTAAATAGGGCTGCCATTTGGGTAAATGTATCATCTGATACTTTTCTTTTTAATCTTTGGGTTGAAGGTTCAGTCAGGAAACGAGATATCGCAAAAACTGCTTCATGAGAAATGTGTTCTTCTTGATCAACAGTAAATAGTTTTAGAATTGAGTTACACATAAATTGGGTTTCTTTGAAATCTGAAGGGGGAAATGATTTAAGTGAAGAGATTAAAGTACCATGATGGTTAATGGACAACAAAAATGAGAATATATTTGAGAGAGCTTCAGAATACCCTGTTCCAATTTCATTGTCTTGAACAATCCATTCTTCAATAGTTGGCAAAAAAGACTCTGCTATCATGTAGAATGATGGAATGCTGTTAATAGCCCTTGACAAGAAACAAGAAAAGTTTTGTTGAAGCATTGAATCCGATTTAGAAGAAACAACCTGATGAGCAAATGTTGTTAATGATATTAAAAGATTTTCATCAAGAGGGAAGTATGCAACAATATCAATAAGGATACCAAACAATATATGCGAGAATTCTGGCTTCGCAAACATCCAAGAAAAAATGAATTGCAGTATCTCGTACGAATTAGAAGGACTATAACTCAAAAAAGTATTGGAAAACTGCATAATATATTCAATTAGTTCAACAGGGGTGTCTGTTTCGTATGGCATACTTCCTGCAAAAAAGTTAATCTCTCCATTAAGTGTTCGAAGAAGGATTCCTTGACACTGAGAATCGAATTCATCAACATCATGTTTTCTGCACCTTCTTAAAACAAAATGCAATGCTTCAAAAGCTAATCCAAGAGTATCGCTTTCAATCTCTTCATCAATGACTCTAATCAATTCACGAAGGAAATACTTTGATCTTTCTTTGTTCTTGTCATTCTCTTCATTTGAATATTCTTCTTTGAATTGTAACCCTCTACTAATAAGAGATATATTTTCACATGCATCTGTCATCAATTGTTCATCTTCACTTTCAATAAGTGATGAGCATGCTGCGCACACATCTGATAATAACTCATTATTTCGACAAAACTTGACGATTGTAGAGGCAGTTAACATTGAACAGGCATATATTCTAGTGCCAATTTCTCCGATATATGTACTAATCCTTGAGAAATATGGTTTCAAAAAGTCAACTGCAGCAGCACGAAATGAAATCGCAATGTTTCTAAAGAGAGTTAAGACTTGTACAACTGCATCATGGTTTGAGTCTTCTAATAAATCGTTAATTGTAGGCTGAATTCTGTAGAGCAAATCAACTGATATTGAATCATCCAATTCGAATAAGCATGATACTATAGCTAATGCAGATGATTTAATAATCATATCCATATTTGAAGACAAAATATGTTCCACGAATGCTATGATGTCAATAATGAATTGATCTTCGACGTCTTTTGACAGAGACAAAACTTTAGAAAGTATTACTAAATAATTAGCCATATTTTCCTCTTCAATCATCCCATCAGAATGAAGTTTCCATACTGCAGGGAATAGCCCCTGAATTTCGGTGTCACATACTTCACACAATGAAGTAAATGCATTGTATGCCAGTGTTTTTATATCAGTATTCTCATGAACCAAAAAATCGATAACTTTTGATAACAAAGGAACAGAAATGCATGAAACAACAGAAGGACATTCCGAAAATGAGTCAATTACATGTAATGCTGCTTCAACAAGCAAAAAAGAATTGCTATCTAAAGCATTTTGAAGAGTATTCTGTAAGAACTGATAATCTTCTGACAGACATCTAGCAGAAAAATGCAGCAAAGATGATAATAAATAAACTCCAAGAACACAACTGGTTTCTTCTTCTGATACTAGGGAGAATACCTTCTTTTTGATGATTTCTGATGAAAAAGATGGTTTTGTAGATAGAGATCCATCAACGAAAGACATGAAATCCATCGGGAGCTGTTCATGTTGAGATATATACTCGTGGGATAATTCTATTGTTATACTAAATATGAGTTCAATCATTTCGTCATTCATTCGATGAATTAATGGACAAAATGCATGTATGATCTTACCTCTTAATTCGATATCTTTTTTGTTATTATTGATGAAGCCAATAGCAATTTCATAAAGATCTAGAAAATCATTTTCTGCAATATTCGATCTCTTGAAAAACCTTCGTAGATATCTCCATAAATCAATCATTGACTCTTTTGGTATTCCTCCATCGTTTCTTAAAACATCAAGAAAGTAAGATAGCATTGGTGCAGAAACAGATTCATCTGGTGCTATTTTCAAAATATGAAGAAAAATATCGAGTGATAAAAACTGAATTCGTATGTTCATATCTTTAAGACCTGCATAAGCCATATTTCTAAATGCAGGCCAATATTCTTCTATTACATCTGAAGACATCACTTGAAAAATGGAGGAAAGAATCAGTATTGTAAGTGGTATTTGCTTTGATGTATATAATGTACATACTAATTGAATAATCCCATTCCATAATCCACATTTTTTGAATATTAATGATGAAGCATCAATTAATATTCTGAGATTATTCTCATCAATATCCATCACAAGAATATCAAGTAATCTCTGTTTAACAGTTTCTTTGATCTCATCATTATATATATCCCAATCAGATTTCACCATTCGATAAAAATTCGCTACAGAGGCTTTCCTTACATCACTTCTATTAGAAAAAACGAAAACATCCAAAAAAATTAAAAGCGAATCCGGCTGGTTTTTGATTGAATTAATGCCCTCTGACGCAGTGTCCACCATCTCTTGATTAGAGATAGTTAATTGGGACAAATAGGACTCTAATTCTTTCGCTCTGATATCCATGACCAGAATCAAAAAAAGGTTTATTGATCGTTCGACCTGATGCTTCTGGGTGCTTCATTAACAGGATTGTTTGCTATTTGTGATCCACTTCTTGGTGAGTCTAAAGATGATATGCTCGGAGATTGGTCCAAAATAGAAGAGAACTGTGATCCATCAAATGTTTCTGGTGTAATTGGATACCAAAGGCTTCTGAGAGCTTTCTTCTTTTCAGAGATCATATTTGTCGTGGTAACAGAGTCTTTTCTTTCGATCGCTGATTGAAGCCTCTTCTTTTGAGATGATGTTAATCCTTCGGGAGGAAATGAGGGTCTGTTTGATATTCCAGATTTTTCAAGCTTTTCGATTTCTGTTTTAACCAGTGTGGCAATGATAGGCAAGAGGGTTGTTTTTTCAACAATTGCATGATATATGAAGGGTTTACCATTAAATACAGACAGTAATATTTTAGGATCCCTTATAACTAATGCCATGAAAACAGGCCGAGATCCGCTTTTCAACACTGAGAGAAGAGGACTCATAATACCATTGTCGATTAGGGCTCCAGAATCCAGAAGTAAAGATGTAATTTCAGCAAAACCATAATGCGCAGCAACAGAAAGCATAGATCTATTCTCTATGAGCAAATTTGGATCAGCTTGAAAGTCAAGTAATAACCTAACAGCATGAACATCATTTCTTTTCACGGCAAAATATAGAGGAGCCCGATTAAAACAAAAGAAATATTTTTGCCATCAATTATATTAGGGTTTGCTCCTGCTTGAAGTAACGCAGCTGCCAAAGGCAAGAATCCTTTCCATATTGCAATGTGCAAAGGAGTTAGGTTTTCACGAAAAAATTAAAAGAAACACCAAATATATCTAAATCTGCTTTTCTACTCATTGTATATAAGAGAGCTGGATAATTGCAAAGTTCAACACAAGCGTGAAGAATGGAATTTCCATCTTCAGCTCTAAAATTAATATTTCGCAAACGCTTCAAAGAAACCATAAAGCCCGATATATCATTCTCTTTAATCCTTTGGATTAGTTCAAAAAATACTTCAGACATTGTTTAACGGCAACTTAGTTTATTTAATCGTTAAAATTACATAATCGTTCAATGCAAATTGACCTAAATATTAGCAACGATTTAATCTCCCAAATTCGCAAAGAAATACAGGGATCTATTTGGGTCAACACAGAAAACCTGTCTTTGAAGTATGAGGTTGAAAAACTTCGAAAAGAAAACGAAATTCTTCAGAATAAATGCCAAATATTGATAAAAAAGAATGAAATTCTAAATGAGAAATGTGAATCATTGGAAAACAGGGTTAAGAGTCTTAATTTGCAATTAAACGAGAATAAAATGAAATTTGAAAAACCTATTGAGACATTTCATGAAGATTTATTAGAGAGTTTGAGTGATATCGGGCCTGATTTTAGCCAAGAAGAAGTGATTTCAATAGGGAACAAAGAAAAAAAGGAAAGAACAAAATCGAAAATGGCAAAATCAAAAAGTTATTGTATTGATTTCGCTAACATTGATGTGCTTCCTTCACCAATTGATGTTCCATCTCTCATCAAAAGAATAGCAGACAGCAGAGAAGAAGAGATAAATGATATAGTGATTGACTTTATTATAGAAAAGTGTGACTCATTGTACAAGAAGAAAAATAGAGTTATGGATGTTGTTAATACAATCCTTTTGAAACTTAATAATGACCAAATGAATGATTCCCAATCACTGAGATTCGTGAGTTTTTTAACAAAGTTATTAGAAAACATTGCTCCCGATTACCTGAAGAAGATAATAGAATTATCAAAAGCAAAACCATCTGTATACAATCTATTTGAAATTTCGACTATTGATGATGGGGATTCGTCAGATTAATCATTTATTCAATAGATCATTTGAAATGGATTTAATTTTTTGAATTTTCAAATGTTTCAATGTTTCTCCCTCGGATGTTTGACGTACCCTGGAAATATACATTATAATTAGTTCTTCAATCTCCTCAGGCTTTTCGGAAGATATTAACAATGAAAGTATGTTTACCATCTCATTATGTGAAATATTTGAAAAAACCTGGCAAATTTCATTGCTGAGGATTTTGATGGTTCCATCTATATTATTATTATCATCGAAAAGATTTACGGATAATCTTTCAGTTCTAATTAGCATAAATAACTTTGTAATAAAAGCAAGAATTTCTCTAAAGCAGAATCTATGTGATGGCTCTGTTATTACAACCAATAGTTCAAAGATAATTCGAATAAAATATGTTTGGAAGTAAAAAACCCTTTCTTGTCCTTGGGTCATGCGATCTGCTTTATCTAAAAAGCTCTCAAGTGCTTGGATTGTGCCTAAAACAGAAACCTTGTGATTAAATCTTAAAGCTTCCAATAAATAATCAACATCAGATTCGGTAAACATGTCAAAAGCAGACCGAATGATGATTGAAAGGATCCTTGGTATATATTCTGCAAAATCAAGATAGTGGTCTGGGTCTGATTTGATCATTTGTTCAGTGGGTTCAATTATAAATGTCCTAATACTACCAATTTCTTCTTTCTTTAATTCAGTTTTAAGTATAGACTCCGCTAATACTAACATTTCGGGTTTCCTGATCTCAAATGGGTAATCCATGTACATCTTGAACAAGAGTTCACAGTTTTTAATCCCAATTTCCTTATATAAAACGGTCAAAGACTTCAGAAATCCAAGCATAAGTCTGGAATCTTCACGATGAACAGCATCGGATCCATTAGAATTAACCAAATTAATTAATAATTCGGAAAATGTTGCGGCAAGTTTTTCAAGACTTTCTCTTATATTATCAACAACTTTAAAAACGACCCCTGAATCAATTCTAGCAATGCCGATGAAGCCACATAAAACTAATCTTAGGTTTCGAGTCATTGCAAAGTCAATTTCAGCATCTTTAAGTTTATCATACCTTTCAACGAGCATCTTGTTTACATCACCCAGTCTCTTTTTAGAGTTATAAATCCTTGCTGCAGATTCAATTACGGATGTAAACATTCCTGGAGATAATGAACCAAATAATATCAAGTCTCTCATGTTTGGTATTGTGGTTATCATTTGGGTGCAATACTTGGTTATTGAATTTAGTGCATATGAGGACATTTTTTGTATTTTTTCATTAATAAGACCTTGAAGCGATAGATTAATTGCGACATCGATAAACTGCGGTGTAAGTACTTGAGCTTTAGCAAAACTTGACGAAAGGAATAAAAAGCAGGTGGCAATAACAGCTTTATCAATATTTTTAAGCTTATAAGCATCAAGAATAAACTTCAATGAATCAATTACAAACACTGACTCGATAACTGAGCCCGTTGATCCCGTTATACAGGCTATCGACCATATCATAGACAAAAACAGTGTTTGGTCAAATCCTGACCTCAATTCATCAATTATTGACGATAAATCAGCAAAAACTTCGGAAGGGGACATATCTAATAAAGCAATTAAAATTGACCGCATTCTTTCAAATAATAACTTTGAATCTTGATCCTGGCTCGAATCCTCTTCGCCTGGCAAATAAAAATCGTATGGTTGTACCATATTTCTGAGAATAAATGACCTTATCCCTCCGAGTACCTCAAAATGATGCGTATAACGATCTGATGATGATCCCTTCTTTTTATAATCATCATAAATTGTAAGAATAAAATTCTCCCAATAATCAATGTTCTCATAGAAATCGAGATTTGATAATCTAGCATGAATATCGTGAATTAGTGCGAGTAAATAAGTTTTTTCAATATCAACAATATGCTTTTCAAGAACTGGAATTATTAGTTTGAAAACATCATCGTTCTCGATCTCCATTTTACTTAAAATAACTAATGAATTCTCCACAAATGATAATGGTACATCATTGATACACATTAAAGAACATAGTGGTCCATAATTATCAATGTTTTCATGACTCAAAATGTGTTCAATGTTTATCTTTTTCATAGATTCCCATTTGAGAAATGGAAGAAATGATATTAGTGACTGATTAGCTACAGTTCCAGGCAAATTCTCGATAATGGCAACTAATACATTCTCCATTTGGGATGTAAAAGCCGAAAATAGAGCCTTGGAATGAGATATTGATAATGAAAGCGCATCAGAATTGTTCAATATATATAGAAACTCGGTAAGAACCCCAAATCTTGGAGGTGAGGAAGATACCATATCACTAATAAAAGTATTCCATTTTTCAGGGAAATTTTTTATGGCGATTTTTGCAAGTACATTCTCTAATTGCTTAGATATGGATAAATAATTGCTCGATGATAAAGCATCTAACACAAAATGTTTCAATTCTTCTTGATTTTCTTCAGGAATTGCTTCCCAATTGCAAGAGATATGATTATTTATAATTTTAACAGCAGTAAGAGCCAGAATAGGCATTGATGCGTTTGAAAATATCACTGGAACATAACTAAGGGCATCTTCCTGTTTGGAAAAATCATCTAATCTTTGCATCAAAGACTCTTGAAGATTAACATTATTAGATGATTGAGCAGCATAATTATCAAGCTCAACAACAATTCTCACTCTTGGATCCATTTTAGTTCAGGACCATGAGTTATCGTTCAGGTATATTTTATCACCAAAAAAGGAATAAAATGATCATTTAGCATTTATTTGAGATGTTTGATATATACAACCAGCTATTCTTGTGAAAATAAAGAAACAGGATCGATCTTATACAGGTCATTTGATTTACAAAACTAAGATATATTGAATGACATTTATCTTGCGATTATTGATGAAATGTGAAGAATATCGACTGGAAAGATAACCAATAATATAATATCTCATAAGGATAGCAATTGGAAATGAAAAAAACATTATGACCAAGAAATTAAAAATGGAGACATCATCATATGATTATCAATGAAAGATTAAGAATATCGACTGGAAAGATAACCAATAATACAATATCTCATAAGGATAGCAATTGGAAATGAAAAAAACATTATGACCAAGAAATTAAAAATGGAGACATCATCATGTGATTATCAATGAAAGATTAAGAATATTGACTCAAAAGATAACCAATAATACAATATCTCATAAAGGATAACAATTGGAAATAAAAAAAACATTATGACCAAGAAATTAAAAATGGAGACATCATCATATGATTATCAATGAAAGATTAAGAATATTGACTCAAAAGATAACCAATAATACAATATCTCATAAAGGATAACAATTGGAAATGAAAAAAAAACATTATGACTAAGAAATTAAAAATGGAGACATCATCATGTGATTATCAATGAAAGGTTAAGAATACTGACTGATAAGATAACCAATAATACAATATCTCATAAGGATAACAATTGGAAATGAAAAAAAAACATTATGACTAAGAAATTAAAAATGGAGACATCATCATGTGATTATCAATGAAAGGTTAAGAATACTGACTGATAAGATAACCAATAATACAATATCTCATAAGGATAGCAATTGGAAATGAAAAAAAAACATTATGACTAAGAAATTAAAAATGGAGACATCATCATGTGATTATCAATGAAAGATTAAGAATAACGATTGAAAAGATAACCAATAATACAATATCTCATAAGGATAACAATTGGAAATGAAAAAAAAACATTATGACTAAGAAATTAAAAATGGAGACATCATCATGTGATTACCAATGAAAGGTTAAGAACAGTATGCCCATTGATTCCAAATATATTAATGTTTCTATTTAAATAACTTACAAATGACCATCATTATGCCAATTTAGGTAATGATGGTATAAAAATATTTCGTATTTGTGTTCGTTATAGTAATATAAATCATTAAGAGCATCAATGTGTATGCTCATATGATTTAAATAACTTACAAATGACCATCATTATGCCAATTTAGGTAATGGTGGTATAAAAATATTTCGTATTTGTGTTCGTTATAGTAATATAAATCATTAAGAGCATCAATGTGTATGCTCATATGATTTAAATAACTTACAAATGACCATCATTATGCCAATTTAGGTAATGATGGTATAAAAATATTTCGTATTTGTGTTCGTTATAGTAATATAAATCATTAAGAGCATCAATGTGTATGCTCATATGATTTAAATAACTTACAAATGACCATCATTATGCCAATTTAGGTAATGGTGGTCTAGTCTTCAAACTTGATTGACTACAAAGAGGAACTATTTTAGGATTTTTAGAGGTAACAATTTGTTTGTTCTGTTTCCTACCTAAAATATTCACTTTATTCACTTTATCCTTAAATAAAGGATTTTTATCATTATCAATAGATTTTTGACAATGATTTATAATAGGCTTAATAATAAGATTGCCATTAACTTCTTCAAGCGGAGAAAATCGATTCTGGGAAATATTGAATATTTTACACTTCGAATTTTTTTGGATTTTTTGGAAATTAGCAGTATTGTTTCTCCTTAAATACTGTTCCAAATAATTAGCAATACATACAATATCTTTTGCACTAAATCTATCTTGGGGATTTTCCTCCCAACACTTTGACAAAATTTCCTTTACAAATCTCTCGAAAAGGTTATTTGGATTGAATTGTTTCAAAATGTCTTTATTTGTTCTATCTCCAAATTCCCCAAATAAAATCTCCCATATTACAAATCCAAAAGAGTAAATATCCTGTGATGGATGGTTGATATATTTTTCTGCATCTATAATACTCTGAAATTCAGGACATTGATACGCTTGTGTCGGTCGATAATCGCAATTATTTGACCCAGCAAATTCTGCTATCCCAAAATCGATAATCAGGGGTTTACCTTTTTTCATAAGAATATTTATAGTCTTGATATCTCGATGGACAATATTATGCTCAGATAAATAAACTAGCCCTTCTGCGATTCCAATTATAATATTAATTTTCTCAAAATTGCTGAATTTATTATTTCGAAGAGCCGTTCTCAAGTCGCCCTCCGGAATATACTCTGTAATAATATAATTTTTGGATGAACATGTACCAATAAACCGCAAAATATTTGGATGTTTGAGATCGTGATGAATCTTGGCTTCTTTTTCAAATGCTTTGGAACTATTGAACACTTTTATTGCAACAATACTCTCTGAATTCATAATTGCTTTATAAACTATAGCAAAGCCACCACAACCTATTTCTTCAATCAAAATGAAGGATGATTCCCCAAATTGACCCATTATAAAATGACGGTTTTTTACGCTTTCAAATCACGATAATATTGTATTATTGCTAACAATTATTATAAAAAACCGACATATTCATATCAAACTTATAAAAACTTGTAAAATTGAAATTGACCATTCAAATGAGTGTTTCAAAATGATAAAAAATGGATCAGAGAATAAGGGTATTGGAACATTTCATTTTTATTTATTTGAGTCTGCATTTCCTGTCTCTTTAATGTATATGTTACATTAGAGTTTGCAAATAGCCAAATTGGCTATTTGAGATCTGAAATCCTTGTCTTGATACAATGATTTCAGTCTATAATACCGAAGATACTCTTTAAATTGCTAATTTTAGCTAAAATCTCTGTATAACAGAGTTCTTCCTCTTCTTATTTCTTATAGTTGTTGAATATCTAGTTTTTTCTCCCAAAGTCTTATTAGTTTTGCCTCTCCTTTTTCCTTTGTATTGTTGAATGTCTAGTTTTTTGCTCCTAAATTCTCATTAGTTTTCTTGAGTTTATCCTCTTCTTTTCGACCTCTTGATTTATCATCTTCCCCCGTTAATCTCCAAAGGATTCTCCAAAACATCGACAATACTAATCAAGGATTTCTTATCTCTTCCATAGTATATTGATTTAAATTATTCCCATTTCTCTCCAAAAATGCATATTTTCTGATCTTTTCCTAACTTCTGTTTTAACTCATCCTCATTTCTTCCCACCCCACCACTCATTCATTTCCCCCAATATTGCATTTCCTGCTCCTTATCCTCTAGTTTAAACCCACCCCACAAAAGCATTACATTCAACAAGAATTATTTTCCCATAAGATATATCTTGTTTTCTCCATCAGTGTTCCCTTCAAAACCAGTGCTTGATCACATATTCAAAAAAATCCAATAAATTTGGTTTTTTTACTTGATTTTGAGTGTCAGATTCGACAATCTTTTTGTCTTCTCTGTTCTTCTTCTTTCCTCTTGAGGAATTCAACAACATTCGATTTCCCATTTTCACTTGCTAATCCCAATGGTGTTTCCCCATTTTTATTTTTTGCATTTATATCAGCTTTTTGATTAACTAGATATTCAACAACACTAAGATGACCTTCTTTAGCAGCTAAATGAAGAGGAGTCAGATCAAATACTAAAACTCAGCTCGATAGGTTTTTGCTTTTATATTAGCTTTTTGATTAATTAGATATTCAACTACACGAAGATGACCATTTTTTGCAGCTAAATGAAGAAGAGCCTCATTAAATATAAAAACTCAACATTTATAGTTTCTGCATTTATATCAGCTTTCTGATTAACTAGATATTCAACAACACTAAGATGATCTTTCTCAGCAGCATAATGAAGAGGAGTATAATTAAAAATAAAAATTCAACACAAAAATCTTTTGCATTTATATCAGCTTTCTGATTAACTAGATATTCCACAACACTAAGATGACCATTCTCAGCAGCATAATGAAGAGGAGTCCAATCAAATATAAAAACTCATCACAATTACTATTTGCATTTATATTAGCTCTCTGATTAACTAGATATTCAACAACACTAAGATGACCTTTCTCAGCAGCACAATGAAGGGGAGTTTTATCGAAAATTCGAACCCGATGTATTTAGTTTTGGAATTCATATCAGCTTTTTGATTAACTAGATATTCAACAACACTAAGATGACCATTTCTAGCAGCCCAATGAAGAAGAGTCCAATCAAATATTAAAACTCAACACCTTTATCTTTTGCATTTATATCAGCTTTTTGATTAATTAGATATTCAACAACACTAAGATGACCATTTCTAGCAGCCCAATGAAGAGGAGTCCAATCATCTTTATCTTTTGCATTTATATCAGCTTTTTGATTAACTAGATATTCAACAACACTAAGATGACCATATTGAGCTGCAAAATGAAAAGGAGTACAATAATCTTTATCTTTTGCATTTTTATCACCTCCATTTTCTATCAAGAACCCTAACAATGGTTGGTGGAAAAACTGAGCTGCTTTACAAAAGAGATTTGGTGTCAAAAATTGTTGTCCTTGGCAAATATGGAAGAGATCAAAAGAACCACCACAGACAACCATAGATAAAACATTCTCATTGATCTCAAATCCTTTCATTAACAAATGCTTAAAACACTTGATTGAACCAAAAAAGCCAGAAAAAGATAGAAGATCTTTATGCTCTGGCTTATTACTCCACTCAAATGGACTCCATCTAGCTTCTTGATTTATATTATCAATACTTAATAAATCATCAATCACATCATACTTAAGACAATACTCAATGCTTGATTGCAGATAACCATATTCGATCAATTGATCCATAACATTTTCATTCTCAAAGAAAGATTCATCAATACCATAGGGTTTGGACTTACTTTTAATAAAATTATCAAAATCTTTGACCACTTTGCGAAAATAATAACACAACAAAAAAGTGTTGCCATTTCTCAAAAAAGGTTCGATTTCTTCAAATACCAAAATACCTCTCTTGTACAATTGATATATTAAAACTGGGCATTCATAAGATTTTTCTAATAGTTTTCGACTGAAATCAGAGAACTGGCAATACTCAACAGATAATCTCACTGCTTTTTCTAGTTGATGTGGCCGAATCTTTAGTAACATAAAAATTCGATCGACACAAAACTCCATATCATTTATTCTAATTTCATTTCCGCCTCCAAAAAGAAATCTCTCAAAAGAAATCTTCTCCTCCATCTGATAAAAAAATTACATTTTGAAATTTACAATCAAGAGGAAGCGATTTCTTTCCATGTAAGCAAACCTAGAACAAAGTGAAGGTGACTTCAAAGTGCTCATCGCTGACCACCTCGTATGGAAAAAATACTACTTGTTAGTAAAAAATACCGAAATGAAAATGTCCTCATATTCACTGAACATATATTATGATTTGATATCACTTATTCTTTATAAGATTTGGATTCCTATATCTTCGCTTTATCTCGAATTTTCAAATAGTTTCTAGAAATTTGGCATTTCTTGCGAATTTGACCATTCCCACCAAAATCTCTTCCAGGTTCACAGCCTCCTTTCCCTAAAACCCTGAAAGTCAAGACTTCTTGAGGGATACAAATAATCTTATTTTTCACATTAAGGGGAATGAAAATTCCGATTTGCTTTTAGAAATTGTATTGAGTCCTCTAGAGCAGATGAAAACCGTGCATTTCTTATTATTTATTGAGGTCTTATGATCTGATAGAATGAATATTGCCATTACTTTCTTTATGATTGGCGAGTTTCAATTTTCTGTTCTATTGTCGAATTCGATGATTATCCAACATTTCATATTGATGGAATCGTCACGTTTCCTGTCTTTTTTTGAGATATTCAGTATATCCAGACAAAAATGCTCTTGAATTAGGCGCTAATCGAAGTTTAATAGGCTTGGATGATCGATCATATAAGTGACATGTGTCAAACATGATTGAGGATCCGAGCAAGAATCATAAAAATGCCAATTTTTTATACAAAATTGATAAGTTTATATAAACAAGATTATCTTGATGATTGATTTATCAAAAACAAAATAAATTGTTATTTTAAGAATTCTTGTGTGTTTATAAACAAATGATCATTATTTTCCACCATTCTTTGATGGTGGGCCTTTTTTATGGATCTTTTATAAACCAATCTTCACTTTTAAATCATTAATACCCCCAAAAAACCAACCTTAAGATCCCAAAAGAATCAAAAAATGAAAAATGGGGTAATACATGCATCCCTATTCCAATCAGCTGTTGTAGGGTTATAAGTGTAATAATGATCTCTGATAGGTTTCCTTGGTTCTATAATTCCCATCCATTTCTCCTTCTCACAACATCATCTTTACCAACGATTATCCCCTCTTTTGTATTGCCACCATCAACATCACCTTATCATGCTTTCCATCAATCCTTCACCTTACCTGTTTCTTCGAGATATGCCTGAGATGATAAGTTGAAGCCCAACCAGCAAAAGTAACATATGTATTTCCTGCTAAATCAACTATTGGTCCCAATTTACTACTAACAAAGATATGAAGAATGTGATAAGGTTTACGGATATGATTCTATCCATGTTCAACCACCAGAGGATTGGTTTTGATTCAATTCAGATAATGACAACAGTTCAATTATTGTTAGGATTATTTCATTCAAATTCATTTTGATTTGATCTTGCCAATTATTCATGTTATTCTATGCAAAGGAAGCTCAAATGAATTTGAGAAATGTTACTGGGAACAATTTATGCACATTCAATGCTTCATTATTTTATGAATCATCTGATTATGAACAATTGTTGAATAATTATTCAAGTTTGAGTGAAAAATGGGATATTATTTATGAAATCTCCATTATTTTGCTTTTTAATCCTTCTTTAGGTAAAAATATATTAAATTTCCTAAGAAATGTCTTCAGTTATATTTGTTATATAGTTTGTATCAAACTGTTTTCGAATTTTTTGGGTCAATATTCATTGAATGAGAAAGCATATATTCACAAAAATTACAATTGTTCTCTTTGTTTAAAAAACCAGGATAATATGATATTGAATTGGGCTCAAGCATGTATTAATCAAAACATAGACCAAGGAAGATCCTACAATAATGTTAATATTGATATCTCTGACTGTTTTTTTATAAGATCATCTAATTATAATAACAATGGTGGGATTATTTTTGTCAATCAAACGCCAATTTCAATGATTGTTTCATTTTCTATGTTCTTTCAATGTTATTGTGATTCTTCAGGAGGAGCAATTTATTTCTCATCAACAAATGCTGAATTGAGAAAGATATGCGCATGCAAATGTTCTGCTTATCAAAGACACTTTGCGCAAATTAGTACATCTCTGGACCTAAAAGTTGAATATCTTTCTTCAACATCTTGTTCAAGTGTATCTTCAGGTTATATTTCTCTTGATTTATTCAAAGGAAATCAAAAATTTGTTAATTCAAACAGTTCAATGAATTTTGCAGAACAAGTATCCTGCTTATGTGTTAATTCACCCTCGTTTTTTGAAAGCTCAATGTGTACTTTCTCAAACTGTAACGCAAAAAAATCATTCTGTATCTACTTTGAACACAATGAGGGAACAATGGCTTATGCAAATATTGTCAACAATCATAGCCCATTTTCATTTGGAGTTGTTCATGTTATTGGAGGAAAGACACAATTGAAGTATTGCATTTTTTATTCAAACCAAGCTACTCTCTTCTCTATTTCATTTGGAACCCTTGATATTTCTCATTGTTTTTTATCTCCTCATGCTAAAACTTCAACCACAGGTTCCAATAACTCAATAACTCAAAAAAATACATATCATCATCAGTTTTTTAATTCATTTTATTGTTTTACTGATATTAGTATTATCACACCAATGAAATCTCTTGATAGAACTCCTCTCATCACATTGATCAACACACCAAAAACAACCCCAATTCTCTCTCCAATCATCACACAAATGAAATCTCTTGATAGAACTCCTCTCATCACATTGATCAACACACCAAAAACAACCCCAATTCTCTCTCCAATCATCACACAAATGAAATCTCTTGATAGAACACCTATTGCTACTAACATAATGTCACAACAGATCACTCTTCTTATCACATCCCAGTTTTGTTATAGTATTTCATCTCAATTAACAATTATTCCTTCTTCTGAAATCATAACATTTATTTTGCAATCCGAATACCATGTTTCATCTCAATCATACAATCTTGCAGGAAAAACCCTTGAGAGAATTAATGTTTTGCTCATTGATATTTCATTCATTATATTGATTATTTTGGTTTTATCAGTCATATTTGTTATATGTTATTTTTTAATGAATAATGCTGAAAAGAAGCAAGCTTGTTCCTCAGATTCATCTCAAATGAATCTCGAGAGCATGAATCAATATGCAAATCGAACTGGATTTGCTTATAGTGACTGGAATTCAATCTCGAGAGACGATGATGATAACTGGATATCTCAAGGAATTGTATAATAAAAAATTGAAGACTATGATTAATTCGAGTTTAATTAAAGAAATTATCAAGATCAGATTCATCTTTTGATTCTTCATTCATATCTTCTTCTTCCTGTTTAGGAAGCTCCAGTTTTCTCTTCAATTTAGATTCTTGTTTAGTTGAAGAGCCACCCAAAAATGATTCAAAGTCTTCCTCTTCCTCAAATGACTTAGCACTAATCGTGACTATTTTTTGTTCATTGTCTTCAGCTTCTTCGTCTCTAACTGTAGATTCAGGCAAATCGTTTGGATCCACCCAATCAACAACTTGTGAATTTCTAGAAAGAATCTTTCCAAATAACTGGCTAAAAGACCCTGCTTGTATTTCTTCCGCTTTAACAACATCGCCATTCCAAACTACAACAGGTTTCTTGGGGAAAACTATATCGTTAATATGTTTCCTTAATTGAAGAATATACTCGGATTCAGATTTCGCTGATATTAGCGAATGGAATAAACGAGCTTTGTCTCGGATATCAATGTCTAAATCATAGAAACCAAGAGTGAATATGTATCTAACCAAATCAACCATTTCTTTGGGTTTAATACATAAAACTTTGGCCCCAAGATTTAATGATTGCATCTTTATCTGAGGAGGGAGTTCAGTGAACTTACTTGCAGAAATCCTCAAAACTTCACAAGCTTGAAGAGGTATTAATGTTGCTTTATCCCCGAATAAAGAAATCATTGCAGCTTTTGTATCAGGTTCTTCAATTTTGTTATAAACTCGGAGAAGCGCTTTTAGAACAGAAACAACGTCATTCTGATCAATCAAAGATGAGGAACCAAAAACATCTTCAGAATCCTTTTGTTCTACTTCCTTGGGATATGGTCTTAATAGCATACACAATACTTGAGCTGCCTGACACATCACAATTTGTGATGGAGAATTTAGCATCTTAACAATTACATCAATACAATTCATTGAGGATTCTCCTGCAAGTGATGCTGTTCTACCAATAGCTTTAACAGCTTCAGCAGCAACTTCTTTACAAGGATCATTTATATGCTGAGCCAGTTCTTTAATAAGAATATCACTATTTGAAGGTCTGGCTAGTTGACTAAGAACCTGAAGCTTCAATTTTTTCACATGAAATGGATCATCATACGTTATAAAGAAATGTCTAACATGAGGAACAAATGGGTCGGGATTCATCGAAACAAAAGAAGATATTGCCATCAGCCCAGCATATGAAGTTGCATAATCTGAGTAAACAAGCCGAATCAAAGGCTTGGCAATCAATTGCATTTTCAAAGGAGGAGCACAATAAAACAATAGCGATGCTGCAGCAAGAGTTACTGATGGTGTTAGAGAATGTAACAATGGTTGTACGCTTTTAATAAGCAAATCGAGATCTTGATCAATTGGTTTCTCATCTTCTTCATCATTAAACCAATCACTTGATCCAGAAGGTTTTTCAAAGTTTCTTCTGGAGTACCGTGTAAGAATTCTTAAAGCGATTGTAGCACCCCATGGATCCAATTTGTGAAGAATACGGCAAAGAGTTCTAAATATTGGATGAATAAAACTATCATTATCAAATGAAATACAATTCAATGCGTATAATGCTCCGCTTATAGTGATAACAGATTGATCATTCAGCAACCTTTCCAATATTCTCAAAATGGAATCTATCAATGTTTGATCTATTTCAAAAATTTTAACAAGAGCAAGCGCAGCGGCTTTTCTGACATAGGGTGATAAATCTAACGAACAAGCCGAAGCAGCTTCCATAATAATCCCAATAATTTCTGGATTCTGAATAGATGATAAAACTTTTAGGGATAATGCCCTCACAATAGGATCACTGTCTGTTAGAGAGCGCTGGAAGGTATTTACAGACATTAAAGCAGAATCCGAATCAACTGAAGCATAATGAACAAGATAAACATAACTTAAATGCCTCAATGTCTCATTATCAGATGTAATTTCCTGGACAACAAGTGGGAAAAAACCAGATACATCTTCGCCTTTCGACATAACAGCTAATAGCGTTTTCACTCCAATTATCTTGTCGGAAACTTTGGTTGATTGTAAATTCTGAGTAATAGCTGGAGATAAATCTAAAGCCAATGATGGCCTCTCAGAAGTCTGAGCGGAAACTGGTGTTACCGAATACGATCCGTAAGACATCTTTTGTCAATTGACACTTTACTAATCGTTTAATGATAACTGAGATAAAAGAGGGATTTGCAGAGGCTCTCGGGCTTGTTTGGGAAGTTTTTCAAGAATTTGAAGCTCCAGAATATCCCGAAGCTGGTGTTGAGATGTTTAAATCGTTTATTGATGTAAAAAATATCGAAGAAATGATTGAAAAGGGTATAATGAGAATATGGGGGTATTATGTTGGGGATATTATTGCAGGAGTGATAGCAACTAGGAATATTTCACACATTTCGCTTCTTTTTGTGAAAAAAGAATTCCATAGGAAAGGAATTGCCTCAAAGTTGTTTCATGTTTTTAAAGAGAATGCTGTTGATACGGGATGTAAAGAGCTTACTGTGAATTCATCACCGTATGCTTTGGAATTTTATCGGAAAATGGGGTTCATTGATTTGTCAGGAGAGATGATTAGTGATGGGATAAGGTATATACCAATGAAAATACTTATTGAGTATAATAAATAGAGATGCCAACCTCTCTCTTTTTTGTGTAATTCAGAATACATTTGTGTTTATCAATCTGCTCTTTTTTAATGTCAGAACAAGAAAACATGAATGAAATTGTTAAGCTGGTTTAACAGACCCAAACAGTTCAACACGGTACAAACAGAAATGGTCATTGTTATTCCAATTCTTACAAGTAGATGTGATTCTTATGTACCTGTAATATTTGTTATTAGGTTGAACTGGAAAGTTCTTTTGAGCACTAGGATGATTAAACTGATAATTACTGCTCTGGAAATCAGTAGTATCTACTTTGTTATCAATGATTTTGAATGTTGATCCATCTTTTGATCCCTCAACTTTCCATGATTTGATTCTTACATAGTAATCATTCATAGAGTATGAAGTAATAGATACCTTTCTAGTTTTGAAATCAAATTGTATCCATGTATTAGGGAGATTCTTACTGTGCCAGCGGCTACAATCATTCCTTAAAACATTTTTTGGATCAGGTAAGTTACAATCAACACTAGATGCTGTAACTTCAACTTCATTAGAATCAGCCAAGTTCATACCAAGTTTTTTAGACAAACTTTCAAAGATACCTGAAAATAGATCTGACTTAAAGGGATATTCTGATCCTTGGTTAGCTTTTTTAATTTCATCCAATTGTTCATCTTTGGCTAGTATCAACCTATTTTTCTCGGCAATGATGGAATCTTTTTCTTGAATCTTATTATTCTGGTCACCTATTGTAGCTTTAGCAGAATTGATCTCTGATTCCAATATTTTATAATTATTTTCTTGTTCTTTTAGCCTGGCACTCATATCATTCACAGTTTGTTCATATTTCTGTGATATTCTTTTCATCTCAGCAACTGTTTGTTGAATGATCTCAGATAGTTGACTGTTTTCATCTCTTAAGGTTTCAAATTTTCTTTGGAATGATGCTAGAGCATTATTTGTGTTATCATATATATCATTTGTGTCTTCAACAGACATGATTTGTAGAAATCTGTTCAGCTCAGTGATATCTGAAGGCTTTTGATATTTGATGTTATTTAGAAGCATTTTTGAACCAAATCCATGATGTTTCAAACATCCAACCAAGAAAGGTTCTAAAGAAGATAAAGAGAAAGTCTGATTAGAAGCAGCAAAAATGCGACATAATGATGGAATAGAAACTAAACAGAAGCTTGGATTCATCAAATATGTTTCAATGTTTTGAGTAATTGATCTCTCATATTTGGAGATTTCAATACTATCACTTTGGTTTTGTATTAAGAGAGAGAGAACTCTCTCAGATGAATCATCATTAAGAAGTTGACAAAGAGAATCACAATGAAGACAATTACAAATATCATAAACATCACCTGCTTTTTCAACACTTGGATAACTGATTCGATTATGAATCAGATCTAGAAACACTTCAAATGATTCTCTAGAATATGATGAATCAAAGTTAAAAACCATTCCACAAC
>Ga0074193_1001381_pt1 | contig 29950 bp, 33 predicted proteins | sample EPASupsiteHSE605_FD_64523 | JGI IMG/M metagenome (GOLD analysis project Ga0074193, IMG submission 64523) | Bioremediated contaminated groundwater from EPA Superfund site, New Mexico - Sample HSE6-05 | ecosystem: Environmental > Aquatic > Deep subsurface > Groundwater > Contaminated ... | reverse complement strand
AAAGATATAATTTTATTGACAAATTCTTCTACAACATCTAACATATCTTTATACCTCTATTCTAGCTCTTTACAAGTCTAAAATAGAGGTTTTTCATCATTTTGCAACTACTTTACAAATTCAGTCTCAAATCAAGTTCAGTATTTACCGGCATGTTATGGACAACTTTTTGAATAATTTCTAATGTCGGGTATCTTTCACGTTGCGGAGCAAGAGCCATTTCGGTTTGTTCTCTTGATAGCCTTAAGCATTCGATATGTTCTTTATTTATAGGTTTTTTATATCCCTGCTGATTTGATAACCAGACAAAGAATACTTTTAAATATCGTAAATAATCATAAACCGTACTTAAAGCCTTTTGTTTTTCAGCATTTACAAGGCTTTCTCTAAAAGCAATTGCTTTATCATCATTAAACTTTGAAAAACATTCAAATTTGGTAAACTCTTCATAAGCATAAACTGATTTCAAATAACAGTTTATAGTTTTTTCGTCATAACCTTTTGAGTTTTTGCAGTATTTTTCAAACAGTTTCTTCATTTTTTCGTTCTTTATATTGATTTTAATCATTTTTATTACTCCTTATTTAAGTTATACATATTCAAGAGAGTATTAAAAAACATGTTCAATAATCTTTTATATCCCTTGAATTTCATTTGTTAATTTTTTAACTTTAATGTTAAAATTAATTTGAAATATAATTTATTAGGGCTGTTTTGACAGCTCTTTTTGTTTATTTACGTTGTAATTATCGGCTACCCAATACATTTGCTCATATTTTTTATTTTGCATATCAAATTCAGGCGGTAACTCCAACCAAACACCATCAACGATTATTTTTCTATTTTGATAATCGATTCTTTCATCCTTTATCAAGTCATTTTTTTAAATTTCCTCCTCTTTACCTTGTTTTAACTTGCTTTCAAACTCTTTGATCTTAGCTTTTAATTCCTGATTCTCCTTTTTAACTAAAACAAGCTCATTTTTAGCTTCATCAAGAGCAATTTTAACTTTTTCATATTCAACTGAAATCTGAATTTCTGATTCTTTGGGCTTGGTTTCATTTGCAGATTGTCTGCTAATAATCTTTTCAACAAATTCTTTCTGCTTTTCGACTGGTTGCTTTGCAACTTCTAAAAGAACAGATTTTTTATCTTCAATTTCAGTCCCTTTAATTTCCTGCTTTACTTCTTCAGAAATATTACTTGCAATTTGAATATCCTGCTGGATAGAGCGGGGACTTTTACCAAGCTTTTTTGCTGTATCTTCAGCAAAAGTCTTAGTTTTCTCCAAAACGCAAACTTTTCGTTTTGGTAAATTTCGAGTTTTGACATTTTCGGGTTTGCTTTCAGGGTTTAACTGTTCATAAATCTCTTTACGTCTTTTAAGCTGTTCGGCATTTTCTAATGCTGTTAAAGATGTTCTTATTAGGTTTTCATCAATCTCAACAAGTTCAGCCGTTAAATTATCAGTATTAATAATTATTGCGGGTATTTCTTTAAATCCAAGTTCTTTACATGCCTGTAATCTATTAAATCCTGCTATAAGCTCAAAATTCTTATTCAATGTAATAGGATTAATTAAACCAATCTTTTTAATACTTTCAGCAATTCCTTTAATATCTCCGCTTGATCGTTTTCGTTCTTTGACAATAATTTTATCTATTTCAACTTTCTGCATTGTTTATACCCCTTGAATTTCAGTAATAACAAATGTTTGTTTAACTTCATTAATCTTGTTTTCATTTGAAAAAAGGTTTATTTTAGTCCCACAAATCTCACATATTCCCTTAATTGTAAAATCCTTAATGCCTTTGCCGATTGTCTTTCCTGAATAAACAAGTTTGACCTGATTGTTTAAAGCATTTGTTGCGGTTTTACATTTTGTACAGTAAAACTGTCCTGCTTGGAGTTTTACTTTCCTTTTTGACTTTTTGGCTTCAAGAAACTCTTTAATATTGCTTCCTATAACTAAATACGGATAGATACCTTCTACAATTGGTAATCCCTCTTTAATCCATGCTCTTACAGTTCTTATATGGACTTTATAGAGTTTTGCTATTTCTATAAGAAGATAAGCATAATAAAGCTTAATAATTCGAGTGTTATATTTCTTTGCCATTATTAGCCTCTCTTTCTTTTTGTCTTTTATCCCATTTGATAAGTAGTTTCATAAAACCTGTAAAATTATCAATAATTTCAATTGCATCTTGATCCGTTAATGCTTCTTGATAATATGGTTGCCAAGCTTTTTTTGTTTCCTGAATAAATTCTTCACTGTATTTGCTCATATTTTTTCCTCCTAATTCATTTCTGAGCTACCACCGGCTAAAATCCAGTCAATTACTCTGGATTTAATAAACATCGGTCTTCTGCCTATTTTGATATAAATATCCTTTGGGAATTTCTTTCTTGATAGCCAAGTATAAATACTTTTCTTGGTTGAATTTAGCATTTCTGCCATTGCTTCAATTGAAAGAAGCTCGAAATCATTTTGATTCGTTGTTTCTACTTTTGCCATGATGTTTAACTCCTTAATTAATGTACTAAGTGTTTTTTTCTTTTTCTGAAAAGAAATAATCTAAAGGGACTTTTAAAACTTCCATTAATTTCAAAAGAATCTTTAGATTTGGCATGTTATTGTGTTTTTCGATGCCTGAAAGCGTACTTGTTGCAATACTACACTGCTTTGCAAGAGAGTCCTGATTAATACCTAATTCAGCTCTCTTGATTTTGATTTTTCTGCCGTAAAATTTCATTCTTTTGATTTCTCCTTTCACTAAAATGAAAATATTGCGTAAAAATTTTTTAATTTTTCACACTATAACATATTTCTTAATAATTCTGAAAAGAATATTCATTTTTGTGAAAATATATGTTAACATTTCTATTATTATGAAAAAATTTCAATAAATTAAATTTATTATGATGTGAGATTGAATGTGTAAAAGGTTAAAGAAGAAAGAAAGTTGCTTGATTATGGATACTGAGAGAAACGAGAAGAAAAATAGTTATAATTTAGAAAAATTAGGTAAATATATTAAAGAGATAAGGACTGCTCAAGATTGGAGTACTACTGAACTTGCTAAATTATCAGGACTAAGCGTTGGTTTAATTAACCAAATTGAAAATAATACTGCTAAAAGTCCGCCAAAACCATCTTCATTATCTTTATTAGCTAAAACTTTAAAAGTGTCTCCATTAAAATTACATAAAATGGCTGGATTCTTACCAGAAGATAAGGTTGAAAAAGATGAGGAAAATAATGAATGGAGAGTTCATTTTAAATCAAAACTTTCAGATATGGGATTAAAGAAAAAATATGTGGAGGAAATTATTTCTTATATTGAAACTGTAGAATTAAAGCAGGAATTAGAAATAAAGAAAGAAAAATCGGACGAAAGGGGTTAGAAATTGAATATAACGGCATTCGATGACTATATTGATAGGTTATTATTGGCAGAAGGAATTGGAATAGAAAATTTGCCTCTAAATATTTTAGATATTGCTCAAAACATATTTGGAATAAAAGTGAGAGAACGTAATGGTTTGAACGAGAAGCTTGAATCAATTATAGGTTTTAGAAATAATGAATGCTTTTTATATTACAATAGTAAATTCCCAACCGACAAGCTTAATGTTATTACTGCACATGAGCTGGTACACTACATTAACGATGATAAGACTGAAAGTCAGCAGCATTATAAAAAGAAAATGCGTCATAATTCTTGTTCAATAGAAATAAGAGCTGATAGATTTAGAAAAATCATATTAATGCCAAGATACTTGGTAAAAAAAATGAAAAACTTGCATTTTAGTAAAGAACAAATTATTGATAAGTTTGGATTAAAAAATTATAAAGATATAGCAGAACAAAGATTTTCAGAATTAGGGCTTTTTAAAGAAGAATCTAAAGCTCTAAAACAATCAAAAATTAATAATATTCCTCAAAAAAATATTAATAATGCTAATCTTACTTATTATGGAAGTATTCTATCAAGTAATTTTTCATTAAATGAAGATTCTATTCTTGGATATATTCAAGTTCCTAATATTTTAGCAAAAGATGCTGAATTTACAGTTGGATTAACAGGAATTAAATTAGAAGATAGAATTCTAAAAGAAAATTCGTTTGGATTTGTTAAAAAGTGCTCTGAATTCAACGAAAATGATTTAGTTCTTGTTAAGTCTGGATATAAATATAGCGTTATTGAATATAAAATTTTTAATGAAGTTGATTTTGAGATTATAGGTAAAGTTATCGACCATTTTCAGATTCCATCTCCAGTAATTCAACCTAAAATTAGTGAAGAAAAACAGTTAAGTTTATTTTAAGAACTAAAAGGAGTAATATCATGCCGGTATATCAACAAAACGGACGCTGGTATTTTAAAATTCAGATAAGAGGAAAACGTTATAATAGGGCAGTTCCAGAAGCAACCTCTAAAACTAAAGCGGAACAGGCTGAAGCCGTCTTTAAAGGTGAACTTTTGCAGGGAAGATATAACCTTGCTGAAAATAAAGGTGAACTGTTATTTGAAAAACTTGCTGAAATATACCTTGATTATTCTAAAACTACAAAACTTTCATATAAAAGCGATGTTTCGACATTAAAAAAGCTTCAGGCATTCTTTAATGGTAAAAGACTTAATGAAATTTCACCAATATTAATTGAGTCTTATCGTTCGATGAGGAAAAAACAAAAGAAAGGTAGTGGCGAAAAGGCAAAAACATTAAAGAATTCTACTATAAATAGAGAAGTTGAAGTATTAAGAAAAATGCTCAATATAGCAATAGATAATAATTGGCTTGATAATAATCCTTGTTCATCCAAGAGAATCAGACCTTTAAGAGAAGATAGGAATCGGGAAAGATTTTTAAATCCAGAAGAAGAGGCAACATTAATTGAAAAATGTGTTGGTGAATTTTCATACATGAGACCAATTATAATCACAGCTTTAAATACAGCTATGAGAAAAGGGGAGATTTTAAACCTGACGTGGAAAAATGTCAATTTAGATAGGAATTTTATAACAGTAACAAAAACTAAAAGTGGTCAAGATAGATATATTCCAATAAGTCCAATTTTAAGAAAAGAGCTTTTGCAATTAAATAAAAATGTTATTTCTGATTATGTTTTTACAAATCCAGAAACGAAAAACCCCTATCACGATTTAAAAAGAAGTTTTCCTTCTATCTGTAAAAAGGCAGAGATTGAAGGAATAGTTTTCCATGACTTAAGACACACAGCCGCAACAAGAATGGTTGCTTGCGGAGTTGATCTAGTAACTGTAAAAGATATTTTAGGACATTCAGATATTAAAACAACTATGAGATATTCTCATCCTGTACCAGAAAATAAATTAGAGGCAATCAAAAAGCTTTCAGAATACTCAAAACAAAACCAAAAGTCAGAAAAGGTAATAAACCTCAGATAAAAATAAAATTTTAAATTTAAACGATGTGGCAACCTTGTATGGTTGCCTATATTTTTATGCTGAAATTTGATCGTTATAAACCTAATTAAATAAAGTGGACAAAACAAGCAAACGGACAAAATACGGACAAAAACTAAAAAGGGGTTTTGGCTGAATCGCCAAAACCCTTGTTATAAGCTTCACGCCTGGAGGGATTCGAACCCCCGACCTTTTGGTTCGTAGCCAAACACTCTATCCAGCTGAGCTACAGGCGCTTAATTATTTAATTATCATCACCAATTTTGGTATATTGGGAAAGTTTTATAAAATGTAACTATAGTTACGTATTTAACTTTGAGAACCTTCTATCTATAGTAGATTCTTTTTCAGTTCATTATACTAATTTTTATGCTAAATTATTACAATTTTCAAGTTAAAATTAAAAGCTTAATGCCTCCTAATTAATCATATACTATAAATTTTGATATACAAGTATATCCTTATCTAAAATTTATAAAGATGGATTATTTTTGTGAAATTCTGTTGCTTGCTCGAATTGATAAGCTGCTCTCAAAAGAGTTTCTTCAGAAAGCACCGGTCCAAGCATTTGAAGGCCGACAGGCATGTTGTTACTATCCATCCCGCATGGCAGGCTCATACCAGGTATACCGGCCAGATTTGCTGTAATCGTTGCAATATCCATAAGATACATGCTTAAAGGATCATCAACTTTTGAACCAAATTCAAATGCAGTTGTCGGGCATGTCGGTGAAATCAAAAGATCAACCTTTTTCCATGCCTTTTCAAAGTCTCTCCTGATTAAAGTTCTGACTTGCTGGGCTTTTTTGTAATAAGCGTCATAGTAACCGGAACTTAACGCATAAGTTCCAAGCATGATTCTACGCTTAACTTCATCACCAAATCCTTCAGCTCTGGTTTTTGTGTACATTTCCAGCAAGTTTTCAGGATCTTTTGTTCTGTAACCGTATTTTACACCATCATATCTTGCAAGATTTGCGCTTGCTTCAGCAGTCGCAATGATATAATAAGTTGCAATAGCGTATTTATTGAGCGGCAAAGAAATTTCTTCAATTTCTGCACCAAGATTTTCAAATGTTTTTATAGAATTTTGAATAGACGCTTTTACGTCTTTATCTGTTCCTTCGCCTAAAAGTTCTGAAATCACCCCGATTTTAAGGCCTTTTATATCCTTTTTTAAGCCGGATATATAATCAGGCACTGGTTGGTTTATTGAAGTTGAGTCACTGGGATCATGTCCGCTTATAGTTTGCAGGGTTAACGCAACATCTTCAACACATCTGCCAAAAGGCCCTATCTGATCAAGGCTGCTTGCAAAAGCGATCAATCCGAATCTTGACACTCTGCCATAGGTTGGTTTTAAGCCGACAACGCCGCAAAAACTTGCAGGAAGCCTGATACTTCCGCCAGTATCTGAGCCGAGGGATATAACAGATTCGCCTACACTGACACATGCCGCAGATCCTCCCGAACTACCTCCAGGTACTTTTTTTAGATCCCAGGAATTTGCTGTTTTCTTAAAAGCGCTGTTTTCAGTGGAACTTCCCATTGCAAACTCATCAAGGTTTGTTTTGCCAATAATGGGAATCAAATTGTCTTTTATTTTCTTTATTACTGTAGCATCGTAAGGAGGAACAAAATTTTCCAGAATTTTGCTGCTTGCTGTAGTGCTGTATCCGTTTGTACACAAATTATCTTTTACAGCTATCGGTATTCCTGCAAGCAGAGGGATTTTTGTACCGGATTTTATTTTTTCGTCAACTTCTTCGGCGGTTTGATAGGCAAGGTCTCTGGTTAAAGTATTGAACGCCTGAATTTTTTCTTCAACTTCGTCAATCCTGTCATAAGAGGCATCAACAAGTTCCTTTGCCGAAACTTCCTTACTTAATAACGCCTTTCTCAGTTCACTTACCGTTTTATATTTTAAATCCTCTTTTATACTCATTTATACTTCTCCTCTTTCGTTAATAGATGTATTATATTTATCTCTCATTATACTTTCTTCCGAGAAAACAGGCTTAATAAATTTTCTCTCTGCCTTATCTGCACGAATAAATACACTGCTTATTTTATCCATATAAACTAACTTCCAGTATTTATCACTGTGTATAAGATTATAATTTTTATTGGATCTTTTTATAATTATTATATCGGTATGCTGCTTTTTTATAAAATCAACTGAAGATTTGTTATAAGTTGAGAAAAAAGTTCCAACTTTAACAGCTGTATCTTCAGGATAAGTTTCTTCATATCTTCCATCAAGAGCAACTTTACATTTTGGATATAATTTCCATGAAGTATAACTGCCCCATTGAAACAGAGTTGCTACATTACCGGCCAAGTTATTTTGCCTGACAAATTCGATAGACCCTACCGGATACACGTTATCTGGAACATAAACACCTATAGGATTTGAACAAATTAAAAGGCCGCCAAAAACAAAAATTGCCGAAAATATTGCAATATCTTTCACAATAGCTATATTTTCAAGTATTTTCTTCCATGAATTGCCACATTTTGAAATTATATAACCATGCAGCGAATTAAAAATATCGTAAAAATCATGGTACAAAAAACATCCCGCAGCAATGCCAAAAAACGGCTGATGCTTTATATGGCTTAACGATATATATGCCGTGATCAGTATAATTAAATATTTTACTTTATCCAGATCAGCATATTTGGGTTTCTTTTTTATAAAAGAAAAAAGCAGTGTTATAACAGACAGGAGAAAGACTATTTTATAGCCTTTCCATTGCATGATCGGTCCGAACAGGTTTGTCTTATCCCATTCAATAATCATATCCCTTTTCATCGTAATAGCATGAAACATATATGTCCAATAATCTATTCCATAAGGATTTATAAGAGTCACAAGTAATGAAGGAATTAAAACAATAAAATATTTTTTGCATGGCTTTTTATTAAGAAATTCTCCAATGCCGTACACAAGTAAAAGCCCCAGCCCCGAAACAAATCCGCCATGTAAATTAGCCCACAACAGCATAATTGGCGGAATAAGAAATAACAGTTTGTTTTCGCCCCGTCTTATTCGCTCAAGCAGGTATATATACAAAGTAAACAGCAGGAAAGTAAATTGCTGACATCTTACTGTACTGCCAAATCCGGAAAATAATAAAAGAAAAATAACAGCATAAAAAAATAAATTAATATGCGCGTTAATTTTTGGATTTTGGAGTTTAACTACTCTGCTTATGAGAAATAAAGCCATAAAACTATTAAATATTTTTAACAGAATTAAACCGGTATCGCCAAAATAATGCGAAAGTGCATAAAAAATAACACTTGAACCCCATTCATGATCCACCCATAGGCTTTTTACGGGAGTATAAGCAAATATATCATGCTTTAACAGAGTACCTGTCGTAAAAAAAATTTTCCCAACTGCTAACCTTGCCCATAAGTCCCAATCTGCATTGGCAAACTTGACACAAAATACCCAGGTGATAATAAAAAGCGACAGATAAAAAACAATCTTTTTCATATATTCTCTCAAGGCTATAACTATTTTTTACATTGTTTAACCAGACAGGCTCTTAAATATTTCAGTCAGAATTACAATTTATATAATTAATAGTAAATTGTAATATTAAGGACGTAATAAAAAATACTTACGCATTTTTTATTACTTGTGAAATCTTGATAGACAAGAAGCAGCCTACAAAAATTCTTAGCCGCCGCCTTTGCGTCACCGAAGAATTTTTTCCGCTGTCCTTAACAATATTCTAACCATAAAAAACAAAAGAAAGAAGATGAAATTCATCTTCTTTCTTTTTAGAACTTAATATAATTTGATTATTGATACATAGCCTGTAATGCTATTTCATCGTCAGAAGCAGATTTACCAGGAACAACTGTCTTGGATCTGATTACAAGGTAGTACTGATCTTTGTAGCTGCCATTACTTGATAAAGTATTAGGTCTTTTAGCTCCGTTAACATCTACAAGAGCGTAACAATTAGCATTAGAAGTAGTAATATCTTGTGACGCATTTGGATCTGTAGAAGCACTACATGCACCTTTTGTAAAGAAGGTAAATATCATACCATCAGCTGTAGTAAGTGTAGCTGTAGAAGTATCACTTTGAATAACATTTAACTTGGCTGCAAAAAGATTCATTAAGTTGCTGTTAGAATCATCTACAGTACCTGAAGCATCAGTTTGATCCTGTGCTATTGACATTGCTAATGCCTGATTTGCAGAAGCAACAGCTTTCTTTAATGCTACTTTTAATTCTGCTTGTTGTGTGTCACCAATCAAAGCAGGAATAACAAGAGATGCTACTACACCAATAATTAAAAGTGTAATAAGAACTTCAGCTAATGTGAAACCCTTCTTGGATCTACTCATAAACATGTTTTTTTCCTCTTAACCTTATAAACTCAATTACCCATAAGTAATTCTTCATATTAAATATAATAACAGAACAATACTTATGTATTATTATAAATGATCTAAAAAAAAATGCTAGATGTTTTTTTTTAAAATTTATCTCTTTTTTATAAGTTTAAACAAACATCATACTAACGTATGATATTTGTTCTGAGGGAAATTTTAGCAGCAGATCCTACTTATTTATTAAATACAGCATTTATGTATATAAAATTATTAGAATAGGGATAAAAGAAAATCATTAAGACATGTTAAATAAAATTTAACATGTCTTAATGATAAATAAAAAAGCCTATGCGTTAATAATTAGAAGCTATCTGGCAAATAATCATTAATCTATTCAATCTGGGTAAACAAAGGAATACGTCATCCTGAACCGAGGCTAAAACCCTTACAATTATAGGATACACAGTGGAAGGATCTTGCCAATACTGGATTGTAGCCGCTGTTAAATCGCATACTCTTAGGTTCTTAATATATTCATCATCGGATTATTTGGGATTCCAGTATATTATCTAATCTGAAAAGGACACTTTGAGCATCTGGCTTTTGGGTGTCTGATAAGTCTATCTTCAAGATCATACAGTTCTGCTACTCTGCAAATAAGTTCTGACTTACATACAGGACAAATATTACCGTTAAGCTGACCTGAAATAATTCTTAGTTTTACTTCTTCAATATATTCCATTGAAATTTCCGGTTCCTTTGGCTGTTTTTCAAGGCTCTTTATGTACCTGCTTTCAACTTTCAATGCTTTTGCCAGCTTTTGCCTGACTGGAACAGATAAAAACAATTCCTGCCCAGATTCAATATTTTCAATAGTGGCAAGGTTTATATTTGCTTTTGCAGCAAGTCCCTTCTGGGATAATCCCAGATTATCCCTTGTAGATGAAACAAATTCCGCTAATGTAATTTTTGTCATATTTTCCTTCTTAAATTAAATCGCATTATTTGAGACTTTCGAATTTTAATTATTGTTATACTGGAACGAGTTCCAGAATTTCAATCGAAAACTCATCGTTTCTGTTTTTTTAATTTCGCTCCGCATATCACATCAGATTTTACTTTTAAATCTGAAATTTATTTTGAGAATTGTATATGATAAACTAGCTCATATAAATTGAATACAATATTATTTTAATATAAAGGAAACTTGAATTGAAAGATAAAATTAGCCTTTTAGCAACAGCAGTTGGAAGTTTACCATATAACAATCCACAGGATGCAATAAATCTTGTTTTTTCCACTATGAACGAATTTCCTGACTGGCCGACACTTTCTAACGTGAATGGTAATGAAGCCATGCTGCCGCAGTTTACGCAGGGAATACCCGGTATAGTCTTTGATAAGGGCGATAACCGCTGGTATATGGATCAGAATGAAGAAACTTTCTATGAACAGCTTGAAGAATTTTATATGGATTATGAAAGCATAATAAACGAAAAAAATTATGATGCTCTGGAAAAATACGCAATTACCGGAGAATATAGTTCAGCGCTTCCTTTATTTTTTGAGAAAATAAAAGAAATAAAGCCTGTTGCAGTAAAAGGACAGGTAACAGGTCCTTTTACCTGGGGGACTTCTCTTGTCGACAGGGAAAAGAAATGTGCTTTTTATGATGACACATTGAGAGAAATAATTGTAAAAGGACTTACTTTAAAGGCATTATGGCAGGTAGTTAAATTTAAGGAATATTCTCCTGATAGCATCCCTGTCATGTTCTTAGATGAACCGACTATTTCCCAGTACGGAACATCAGCTTTTATCACAATAACCAAAGAAGATATAACTTCAGCTATTTCAGAAATTTCAAATATACTGAGGGATCATGGCGCTCTGGTCGGGATTCATTGCTGCGGCAAAACTGACTGGTCATTAATTACAAGTAGTGATGTTGATATTATCAACTTTGATGCGCTTTATTTCGCTGAAAGTCTCAGTCTTTACAGCAAGGAAATTAATGAATTTCTGAAAAAAGGCGGGTACATAGCATGGGGGATGGTTCCTACACTTGATGAAGATGCCTTAAAATCAGCAGATGTTGAATTTTTAACGAATAAATTTCAGGAAGCTGTTTCTTACTTGACAAATAAAGGGATTGATGAAAAATTAATTCTTGATTCCTGCTTTATAACGCCAACCTGCGGAGCAGGAAGCCTGAGTGTGGAACTTGCAGAAAAGGCTTTGCACTTGAATCATGATTTGTCTAAATCATTAAGGGAAAAGTATAAAAGGTAAAGAATATATATGACAGTAACAATAGCTGTAACAGGCAAAAGCGGAAGCGGGAAAACATCGGTAACCAAGGCAATTTTGGAATCATTACATGATATGCACCCTGATAAGTCAATATTACTTTTGGATACAGATCTTACAGGTGAACTTGGATGTACTTTCGGAGTTGATATTACAAACAATGTCTATGATATCAAGATGAATCAGTATGATTATAAATCCAGACTGCCGGAAAATATGTCACGTCAGGAATTTATAGAATGGGCGCTTCAGGACATAATGATAAATATGTACGATGAAGTAGACATTCTTTCTGTAGGCTTGATATCGTCAAAAGACTGCAGATGTTATATTACAGAAAAAATTAATGATGCTTTGATCAAGCTTATTGATATGTATGACATAGTAATTTTTGATTGTGAGTATGATCTTAAGTATCTCAGCCACCTTGTGGATTACCATATTGACGTAACACTAATTATTGCAGATACATCATGCGGGTCAGTATACTCTGCTGCAAAAATTAAGGAAAGTTCGCTGGCATTGGCCGCTCCCGGACAGCTCGGTCTTGTGCTTAACAAGGTAAAAAACCGTCAGATACCAGAGAATATTTCTAATTTGTTAGAAGATTATGAGATTGATATACTTGGAACGTTACCTTACGATGAAAATATGGAGAATGACTGTTTGTCAAAAGAGTCTGATATTTTAAACGAATCGGCAAGAGAACTTTTATTCAGGCTTAATTTACCGCCCCTGTAATAATTTAAGGAGTATAGAATGGCAGTTTTAATAAAAGGAAAAGATATTTCAGCAAAAATAAAAGAAGAGATAAGGGAAGAAGTTTCAAAACTCCGTACAAAACCTGGATTAGCTGTTATTATAGCCGGCGATGACCCTGCAAGCAAAGTATATGTTTCAAAAAAAGAGCAGGCAGCCCAGGCTGTAGGAATGAAGTCAGTAATAATCAGGTTACCTGAAAATGTATCGCAGGAAGAACTGGAAAAGCAGGTGGATTTGCTGAATAATGACAGAAGCATTAACGGTATTCTTGTTCAATTGCCTTTGCCAAAGCATATTAAAGCTGATGATATTATCCAGAGAATTCTTCCTGAAAAGGATGTTGACGGGTTTCATCCGGTTAACCTGGGCAAACTGTTGATGGGGTTGAAACCATACTCTGTGGCATGTACTCCGTTAGGGATAATCAGATTTTTAGAAGAGTACAATATAGATATGGAAGGAAAAAATGCTGTTGTGATAGGCAGGTCAATTATTGTCGGCAAGCCTCTTGCATGCCTTCTACTAAATAAAAATGCGACCGTAACAGTATGCCACAGCAAAACCAAAAATTTGAAAGAAATTGCTAAACAGGCTGATATACTAATTGCCGCAATTGGAAAAGCTAAATTTATTACGAAAGACTACATAAAAGAAGGTGCGGTAGTAATAGACGCAGGAACAAACAGGACAGGAGAAGGCAAACTTGTCGGCGATGTCGATTTTGAAAATGTCGAACCGCTAACCAGCTATATTACACCTGTACCGGGCGGTGTTGGCTTAATGACTGTTGCACTGCTGCTTAAAAACACTTTAGATCTTTATAAGATACAAAATGGAGACTAATTTAATATGAAATTTATTGGCGAAAATATCCATATTATTTCTAAAAAGACCAGAACAGCTATTGAAGAAAGAAATACAGAATTTATTCAGGATCTTGCAAAAAGGCAGGTAACAGCCGGCATGGACTGGGTTGACCTGAATATTGGCCCTGCCAGAAAAGGTTCAGAAGGCATTATGAAATGGCTTACTTCAACCATTCTGGAAGTAACTGACGCAACTTTTTCTTTTGATACATCAAATATTTCTGAAATGGAGCAGGGATTTAAAAGTGTTTCCAACCCGCAGGACTGCATTGTAAACAGTGCAAGCGGCGATCCTGAAAGACTGGAAAATATGATGTCTCTTGCAGCCAAATATAATTCAAATATCATTGCATTAACAATGAGCAATGAAACTGGAATTCCAAAAGATCCTGACGGAAGGCTTGAAATAGCTTCTGTTATAGTTGATAAAGCCGCCGAACTCGGGGTTAATAACACAAAAATCCTTTTAGATCCGCTAGTCTTGCCCGTAAGTGTTGACCAGTCTCAGACAATGGAAACTCTTAATTCTATAAGGGTATTTAAAGAATCATTTGACCCGCAGGTATTGACAACAATAGGTCTTTCAAATGTATCAAACGGCAGCCCGAAAGAAAACAGGCCGCTTATTAACAGGGTTTTTGCAGTAATGGCAGCAGGATGCGGACTTGATACAGCAATAATTGATGCTTTTGACAGCGAACTTATCAGGGTAATAAAAGTCGTTGAAACCGGAAAAGCGGGAAAAGACTCTGACAGCCTTTATACTAGTATCTATAATATGATGCATGAATTTGGAGAGCTTGAGGATATTAGCTATAATAAAGATAATCCTGAAGAAGAAGCGATTTACAGGACAGTTAAAATCCTTATGAATAAGAATATTTACGCTCACAATTATCTTGATGAAAATTTTGCAGTTAAATAGGACTTTATGACAGAGTTAAAACGAATTTTAATAATAGAAGACACCCCGGAATGGGTAAGAACGCATAAAAATCTGCTTGGAGAAATTTTTATAGAAAATCCTCCGGTTATAGATATATGTTTTAGCGCAAAAGACGGCTTTATACAGGCTCTCAGTGCAAAATACGATTTGATCATAACTGATCTTGAAATGGAGAAAATCCCAAATGAATACTATGCAGGTGATTGGTTTCTCAAGAATATTTTGAACAGGGAGCAGTTTAAGGAAACAAAGTTTCTCATTATATCAGGTGCATACAATATCAGAGATATTGCAGAAAAGTACAAAGTTGACTATGTACCAAAAAGTTCATTAATAAGTAATCCTCTGTCATTGAAATACAAGCTTGAATCATTATACCAGTAAACAATAGTTTTTATTAATTGACGTTTTCTTGAAACGAGTACTGACAAAGTTAAATCGAAATATCATTTTACGAAAACTTTTTTGAAATGGTATAAACTGGAAAAATTAAGTTTACTTCTTAATAAAAGCTTCTGTTATACCGTCAATGAAAAATTGGCATGCCAGAGCTGTCAAAAGTATTCCAAACAGCCTGTTTAAAACGTTAATTCCTGTTTTTCCCAAGAATTTGCTAATTGATATAGAAAAGGTTAAAACAACCCAGCAAATAATCATATTCATTGACAATGCCAGTAATACAATTAATTGTTGTATCAGACTTCCCTGTGCCTGTTTCATAAAGAGAATAAGCATTGTGATTGTTGCAGGACCAGATAACAGAGGAATTGCAAGCGGAAAAACTGAAATATCGTGTTTTTGCAGTGCTTCTTCGTGTTCTGTATTTATTTCCGCCTTATTTTGAGAAACCGTTTTTGCAAAAACCATATCTACAGATAAAAGTAAAAGTAAAATTCCCCCGGCTATACGAAATGCAGCTAATCCGATACCAAGAATATTTAAAACCCATGATCCTGATAATGCAAAGAAAAACAATATTAATGAAGCAATAACAACTCCACGCATTACCATTTTTTTTCTGAATTTGTTATTAGAAGTTGAGGTTAGGAAAACAAATACCGGTGTAACTCCAATAACGTCTATTGTAAAAAATAAAGCTAAAAAGATGACTACAAGTGAATTTATCAGTTTATACACTTTAAAAAATCCTTTTAGGAACATTTACTGTTTACATGCAATATTAAAAATAAATAGTAAACACTTGCTATATAGATATTTTAATAGTTAATTTTTGGGCAAACAGTACGGTAATTTTTCTATTATATATGAATACTTACTTCTTTCTGAAATATCTATAATATCAAAGATTTATCCTATCTTACTCTATTCCTGTTTTTATATAAATTTGTTATAAGATCACAAAATAAATTTTTATCTATTGTATATTTGATTTATGATAGAAAAGATGACAAATTTAAATGCAATAACAAAAGTTTTGTACAGGGTGGAAAATAGTACCTCTTTAGGCATGTTTTTAAGAGATACCGGGGGCTGTCTGTGTTCTCGACTGGCTTTATCAAGAAGTAAAGATGAATCGAGAGAAGTATTTTTTGTAGAATCATCTGAATCGGCGGTATTTTACTTCGCTGTAACGCCTTTGACCAAGTTGTGTTCTAAAATATCATCAAAAGCACTCAATGTTAATCCGCACAAATTGTCTAAGCCCTTGGTTAATACCGGTAAAGCGATGAATAAAGCGGCTATTAATCTTAAACTGGCTAAAACTTTCAAAATAGGTGCAACTTTTAGTATATTATTACCTTTAATATATGGAATTGTACCGATGAGGAACTTGATTACCTTATCAAAATCCGGTAAAGATGAATTTATCACAGTAATAGAATTGAAACAAAAACAAAAATCAATACGGAAAGCAGAAGCAAGAAAAAAAGAAAAAAATCTTATATCAACATTAGCAAAAATATCACTGGCAGGGCTTGCATTAACTACTGGCGCAGTAACATTAGCGAAAAGACCTGCAATATTTAATAAAATAGAACCGGCAATAAACAAGATAATTAAACACTTTGATTTTAAAGGTGATTCTGGTCTGACAACAAAACAATTAGGATTTTTGATTATGCCTGTTAGTGTAGCAAGTTATTTTGCAGCAAGCAGGGATAAATATGAAACCTGGGAAAATATCAGACGTTTTACAATAACCCTTCCTATGATGTTTTTTGGACAGAATATAGTTGAAAAATCAGTATATAAATTTTTTGATAAGATTCATGGTTCATCTTTAGCAACAGCAAAAGGAATTACTTCTTATGATGAAATTTTAAAGATGCCTGCAAGTAAACGGGCAAAAAGCTTAAAAAGCAAAAATTGTTCAATTGCAACAGCCTTCTTTATAAATACTATGGCTATTGCAGCAGCAGTAGCCGCACTAAATGTTATATCCACCAAAAATAAATTCAAGAAAGAGACAAAAGCTGACTTTTCGCAATTAGATACCAATACGTAACTTGGAAAATTTGCCTTATAAAAAACTATTTTTGCGCTCTTCCATAAATATCTTCAAAACGGACAATGTCATCCTCTTCCAGATAATCCCCTTTTTGGACTTCAATAATCTTCAGCGGTATCATTCCCGGATTCTCAAGGGAGTGTTTTACCGTAACAGGAATATCAACGCTGTCTCCGTGATTAAGAATTATTTCTTCGTTTTCTTTTCTGACACGGGCAATACCTGATAGGACTACCCAGTGTTCACTTCTGTGATAGTGCATTTGCAAGCTTAATTTGGCTTTTGGATTAACCTGGATAATTTTGATCAAAAAGCCTTCACCACGCTGAAGAACTGTATAATAACCCCAAGGCCTGTAAACAGTTCTGTGGACTTTACATGCCAGATCATTATTTTCTTTTAGCTGCTCAAAAACTTTTTTAACATCTTGCGTTCTGTTTTTGTCACAGGCCAGTATTGCGTCTTCTGTCTCAATAATAACAGTATCTTTCAGTCCTATTGTGGTTACAAGTTTTGAAGTGCTATATATTAAGGAATTTTCGCTTTCTATATCCACAACATTGCCGGATATAAAGTTGTTATTTTCATCTTTCTGTTCTATATCATATATTGCCTGCCATGAACCCATATCATTCCATCCGCAATCAATAGGAATCAGTGAAATAATTTCTGAATGTTCCATTACTGCATAGTCAATAGATATATCCGGCATATTTTCATAGTCATCAAATTTTAATGTTGGCCCAACTGCTTCTATTTTAGAGTTTTTAAGTATATTTATTATGTCAGGACAATATTTCTCAAGTTCATTCAGCATTGTTGAAGCTTTAAACATAAATATACCACTGTTCCAGTAATATGTACCGGCTTTTAAATACATATTGGCGGTTTCATCATCAGGTTTTTCTTTAAATTCCTGAACTTTTAATCCATCAGGCGTTATCTTGGTTATGGAATTTTCTACAACTGTATTTATATAACCATATCCAGTATCTGGTCTGTCAGGTTTGATTCCAAATGTAACTATATAACCTGATTCTGCCAGCTTTATACCTTCATTTAACGCATTAGTAAATGTATATTCCTGTTTTATAAGGTGATCAGAAGGTGCTGCTACTATAATGGGATCACTGCTATTATTAGCCATTTCTTTTAAAATGTAAAAAGTGGCAAGTCCAATTGCAGGAGCGGTATTTCTGCCTATAGGCTCAATAATAATCTTGTTATCTTCTGCAAAATTACCCAATAATAACTCGTTTAACTGAAGTTTTATATCTCCTGAATGTTTAACATTTGTTACTGTCACTATATTATATGGTGAAATGATATTTTTAAGTCTTAAAAATGTTGATTGAAACAACGTTTTATCTTCTGACAATTTTAAAAGCTGTTTAGGATGCATTTCCCTGCTAAGTGGCCACAGTCTGCTTCCGCTTCCCCCGGCTAAAATAACCCCATATAAATCAGATCTTTTTTCCATTTTAATGCCCCAAAATTTGTTAAAACTAGATCATTTATAACATTAAGATTTAAAGAAATCAAAATCTTTTATAAAGTATTTTTTGTTTCTGATACTAGTTTAAATAAGCTGATTTCTGGCCTTGAAAGAACTCTTGGAGTATTGATAATCAGCTTGATGTCGAATATTAAAGGAGATAATAAAGCCGTTCCAATTCCCCTGTTTACATACAGTTTTGATTTTTCCAGAAAATAAAATCCTGAAATATAGTCTGACTTATAAATTAGCCTGTATATAAACTTTGACACAGCAGGAAAAATTTGCCCGCCATGTGTATGTCCGGCCAAAACCAGATCAGGATTAAGTTCTGCTAACTGTTTAAAGTTAACCGGATTATGAGTTAAAAAAACCGATTTTGCTTCTTTTGGAATATCTTTAGCCATTGCAATTAAATTCTGTTCTCCCAGTTCAATGTCATCGGCTCCGGCTAAGTAAATTGTTTCTCCGTTTACGTTAACTTTTGCAGAGTTGTTCATCAGTACCTGAAAATTTGCCTTGTTATAAATATTTTGTATTGCAAGGCTGTTATCACCGTCTGAATGATCATGATTTCCAATACAGGCAAAGTTACCGTACTTTGAATCTATATTTTTAAATAAAGTTTTTAAGTGAGGCAAAAATTTCTTGCCGTTACATATGGCATCACCTGTCATTGCAACAATATCAGGCTTTAACCTGTTTAAAACATCAATAGTATGTTCAATTAACTCTATATTAAAGTCGGTAATATGCAGGTCTGATATCTGTGCAATAGTCAGCCCATTTAATTTTCCGTTTTCGTCATTTATTTTTACTTCGTGAACGGTTATTTCGATTTGTTCAGTTAATTTTTTAAGAAATCCTGTTATACTGCTATGTCTATCTTCCAAAAATCTAATGCCCTTTTTATCTCTATTTTATAGTTGTAACCGTATTATTAAAATGTTTTTCTAATACATATAATTACCATAATTTCCCTGAGTCAATCAAATAATTCTGAACAGGAAGCTTCTCTGCGTAACTGAAAAAATCGCATTTTTAACCTTTCTAAAGATATTTTAGGCGATTAAAGAAAAAGTGGAAATATAGGTATGGTCTTGTGTGCTATTTCATTAATGTTTTTAGAATGTAACTTAATAAAATAACCAAACATAGAAAATAAACGTGAACGTTATGTATGCAGATAAATTAATAAAGATGGCCAATAAGGCTTTTGATTACGTAAACTTCCAGCCCGTGTCCTTTAAAAACTCATTTGTTTACCCTGGAAAAGCTCTTATAATCCTGCCGGAATTCATTGGAGATATTCTACTGCTTACGCCGGTTCTTAGAAATTTAAACTATAATTTTGGAAATTCAGTAAAACTTGACGTTATTGGAAATGCAAATGCGCAAAATCTGCTTGAAGGACTTCCTTACTTTAATAACTTTTTTTTGGACAGAAAAGAACATAAATATAAGTTTTCTTTCTTAAAAAAGTCAGAATATGACACAATGTTTCTTTTTAATTTCAGATTTTTCTGGGCTTTAGCCGGATATCAGACAAAGATTCGGCAGAGAATCGGATTTAGTCTTGAAAAACTTGGACTTGAAAATATTTTCCTTTGGCATAAATTTATGACTCATTTAATTAAATCTGCAACTATTTATGACAATAAACACCAGGTAAATATTTATCTTGATATGCTGAAAACACTTAATTTGTATGTAAAAAATGATTATCCTGAAATAAAACTGACTATAGCCGATATTCAGAAAGCCAATACGCTGTTGAAAAACATTCCTGAACCGAGGGTGGTAATTCACGTAACTGCCGGATCTCCAGGTAAACAATGGAATATTGATAACTGGGCAGTTATTATAAAATATTTAAAAGCGAATAATTTTAATCTTATTTCTACAGGTAATCAGTCAGAAAAGCAAGTGTATGACTATTTATCTCAAAAAACAGGAATAAAAATACATAATTTCTGCGGAAAAACAACAATCAGGGAAACAATAGCATTGTATAAGCAGGTTAGCTTATGTATAACATTAGATACCGCAGCAGCCCATTTCGCCGCCGCTGCAAATACAAAAAATATAATCGTAGTTTATGGACCTACAAATGAATCTCAGTGGAAGCCTTATGCTCCTGATTCGTTTATACAGCAGATATATTTAGATTTGGATTGCCGGCCATGTTTGACAAGGCTCTGCACTCATAGAAAATGTCTTAATAATATCACACCTGATATGGTAATAAACACAATAGATAATATCACCCAAAAGCAATAGCAAGAGGATATATCCTCTTGCTATTGCTATATGTTATTCTGCCCAGTATATTTAAACTTTGATAGATAGTTCAGAAATACTGGATTTAACAGCTTCAGCCACCTGTTTAATCTGGTTTTCTGTAATTTCAGGGAATATAGGCAGAGAAATAACTTTATTAGCAACTGTCTCTGCTACTGGTAAAGAACCTTCCTGTATTCCAAGATATTTATGTACTTCCTGAAGGTGAAGAGGTATTGGATAATAAATCATAGCCATTACACCTTTTTGTTTTAAGGATTCATGTACCTGATCCCTGCCTGGAACCTGAATAGTATACTGATGATATACACATTTTGTATCAGCAAGTTCTTTTGGCGTGATAACTTCTTCTACATCCTTTAAAAGTTCATTATATTCGTAAGCTATTTCTCTTCTTCTTGCATTCCATTTATCCAGATGTTCAAGTTTTACTCTTAATATAGCTGCCTGAATTTCATCAAGTCTGCTGTTCATGCCAAGTTCATCATGATGATATCTGACCTTGCCGCCATGATTTCTAAGCGCAATAATTCTTTCAGCAAGATAATTGCTGTTTGTCGTTGTCATGCCGCCATCCCCAAATGCTCCGAGATTTTTTGTCGGGAAGAAGCTAAAACATCCAATGTCACCTAATGAACCGACTTTCTTGCCTTTATATGTTGCTCCAATAGCCTGCGCACAATCTTCTACAACGTACAGATTATATTTTTTTGCTATTTCCAGAACAGGATCCATATTAGCAGGTTGTCCGTACAAATGAACAGGAATTATAGCTTTTGTTTTCGGAGTGATTTTTTCGATTAGTCTGTTGACATCGATGTTGTACGTTGAAGAGTCTATGTCAACAAATACAGGTTTTGCACCAACAAGTCCAATAGCACCGGCTGTAGCCATAAACGTAAACGGGGTTGTTATAACCTCATCGCCAGATCCTATGCTTAATGCTCTTAAAGCAAGGTGTAATGCGTCTGTACCATTTGCAAGCCCTATAGTTTTTTTAACCTGACAGTATTCTGCAATTTCCTGTTCAAAAGCCTGAACATTTTTGCCAAGAATGTAACTTCCTGAAGATAATACATCCAGTACTGCCTTATCAATTTTGGATTGTAATTGTTGGTATTGCTGTGTTAAATCAAGAATTGGAATCATATCCACCGCCCATCTTTCAAGTCTGTAAGTTGTATATAAAACTGATTTTTACCTTATAAACGGTTTTAAACCAGCTAAGAATATCTTAACATGGCTAACCTGCCTCTTTATAAAATCTTTATAAAACCTAAAATAAAAACTGCCTTTAAAATACAAAAGGCAGTTTTTATTTTATTGGTTTACAGATAACTCTTATGCTGTAGCTTCTTCGGTTTTTGTTTCTTCCGTTTGTGCTTCAGACTGAGCTTTTGCAGCAGCTTTCTTTGAAAGTTTCTTTTCTGTAACAGTTTTTCTTATTAAAGCGCCGTTTTCATCACAGTTGTCAATAAGATATTGAACTGTTTCTGAAGGTTGTGCACCTTTTTTTACCCATTCAAGTGCTGCAGCTTTGTCAAGTTTTAATTCTTTACGTCTTGGATTGTAGAAGCCAAGTTCTGCTATTGCTCTGCCTTCTCTCTTTTCACGGCTATTTATAACTATTATTCTATAAATAGGATTTCTTTTATATCCTAAACGTTTTAAACGAATTTTTACCATGTCCTTTTATTTCTCCTTAATGTATCCATGACTAATATATTTAACACAATGGAATTTCATAAGCAAGTATCTCTTAAATTGAACAAAATTTCTAAAATCTATATTTTATCTTTTAAAAACACTCCCAGTGTCCTGTCAACTTTGCCGACATGTTCTATTAGCCAATCAATAACTTTCCTGTTAACTGATACTACAAGGTATCCTGTTTCCCCATTTTGTTCATACTGTCTTTTTAATTCTTTTACTTCTTTTATAAAAGCATCATGCATCGCTTTATGGGAGACATAATCTACATAATTGTACTTTAACTGTAAATCTTCTTCTGATCTGAAGTGTTCAACAACGTACTCCTCAAGAAAATTAAGAATATTTCCTATTTCATCTTTTCCTTTACCTAATTGGCATGCTTCAAAAAGTTTATCAACTCTGCTAAATAATTCTTTATGCTGATTGTCTACTTCTTTAACACCTATTAAGAGACTGTCTCTCCAAAGTTTTGCCATAATTATTCTCCATATACCGCTATACCTGTACTATTTGATAAGAATAACTATTTTGAAGCTCCTCTGATTGTTTTTGATATGTAGTTAAATATTGACCGCAATTACTTCCGATAAGGTTTTCTTCCAACTCGCCAATGCTAAGTATAACCTCATATCCAGCTTCAGATAGTTTATTGATTAATTCATATTTTACTCTATCAGGCAAAATATAGGAAGTAATATTATTATTTGCAGCGTTATAAGTGGGATTTACAGGAGTTATCTTAATTAAATATTTATCAGGTGTGAAAAATTGATTTAATATGACTGGATCAATAGGCATATTTTCTGCAAGAGCAAAGTTAAGAGTAATTTTTCTGTCACCTTTCTTAAAAAATTTGTCTCCATATTCTGATATTTGTTTAAAACTCCATTTTTTAACCGGAATAAGCCAGTCTCTTAACTCAAAATCCGTTGTATGTATGGAAAACTGCATCTGAAAATTTTTCTTATATAATTTTTCTTTTATATCAAGGACTTTTTCTAATGAACTGTCACATCCAAGAGGTGCAATTGTTGAAATAGAAGGAATTAAGCCGGGAGCATTATAAAGTGCCGGCAATTCTTCAAGTACACTTATAACATTTTTATTCAGTAATGGCTCTCCCATTCTTGCAAACTGGATTTTAAATTTTTCACATGGAATTATGCCATCAGGATACCTGTTTTTGACCATATAATCGATTTGAGAAAGCAGTTCTTCTTTGGAGAGTATCCCTTTATAGCTACCTCCTGCATCACAGAAACGGCACTTTACTGGACAACCAAACAGGCTGGAGATAATTAACACCCATTTCTTTTCCCTTGATAACGGTGGCTGTATTGATTCAACAAACTCAACTCTTTTGCCTTCAGCAAATTCGGCTATATAAACGGTTGCTATATCATCATTGCCAGATTTGGCAAGTACTCTCATATTTATTTTTCTGCCCTTTCATATATCATCATTGCCGCTTTAATTCCATCACCTGTACTTATTGCAGTCTGCCGGTAATTTCCGTTTTTTACATCACCTGTAAAAAACAAATTTCTATTTTCAAGTTTATCTAATAATTGCACAAAATTATCGTCCAGAAAATCCAGATTGGGATTTCTGCCAATTGCAACCAGTAAAATATCAGCATCCATTTTTAAATATTCAGACCTGTTTGTGGTTATAACCAGTCTGTCATCAGAAATCCCCATATTAACAGGACTAATATTCTCGATATATTTAATATTTTTTATGTTTAAACTTCTTTCATAAAGTAAAGGTAAACATTTTTTTCGGTTACTCCTGTTTAAAATTGTAATGGCATTGTATTTTGAAAGATTTATAGAATAATCAAATGCTGCATCTCCTGCCCCTATTACAATAATATTTTTACCCCTGACCTGTTCAATTTCATTTACCTCAAAATAAACTCTGCCCTTGAATTCGGGTAAATTGTTCAATACAGGCAATTTTTTAGGTTTTGTTCCTGATGCAATAACCAGAAATTCTGAATAATAAATATTTTTATCAGTTTTAATTATAAAATTATCGCTGTAATCAACATTTAGTACGTTTTCTTTTATAACTGAAATTTCTGCGTTGTTAAGCTGGGTTTTAAACAGTTCAACAAGTTCTTTCCCTTTAATTCCTTCTGGAAAACCTGGATAATTTTCTACAAGATTTGCATTTATAAGAAGCCCGCCAATTTCATTTTTTTCAATAACTATACTCTCTATGCCATAGCGTTTTAATTGGACAGCGCATGCTATTCCGGCAGGTCCTGCCCCTATAATTATCACTTTATACTGATGCAACTTTCGGATTCTCCATATTTTCTTTTAAGTCTTTTACCATAACCGGCACTATAAAGCCATGTGACAGATTTGTAAATGTTGATCTGTGAAATTCCAGATTATATGTAGCAGTTGCGTCAACAGGAAAAAATATTTCAAATCCTCTGACAAAAGCCGATCTAACAGTTGTTTCACAGCATAAATGTGCCATAACTCCTGTTACAACAAGCTGGGTTATTTTATTTTCAGTTAAATATTTTTCAAGACTGGTTTTATAAAAAGCATCATACTGGGTTTTATTTATTATGTACGCATCTGGACTTAGTAATTCAGAACTGATTTTACTCATTGTATTATCTTTCTGAATTATATCTCTCCACCAGCTTTTCATAAGTCCTGCATCATCATTAGTATTAATATGACGGGTAAATATAACCGGTAAACCAGCATTTGTATAGAGATTAGCAAGCAACTTGATATTTGGAATAATTGCTTCTGAAGACGGTATATAGGCATGAGAAGTATTGTCCAGAAAGAAATTCTGCATATCAAGTATTAAAAGAGCCGATCTTTGCGGACAAAAAGAAAACTTATTCCTGCCTTTATAATTCTTTAATTGAGAAAGCAAAATTTCTGACTCATTTTTTATATTTTCTAAAGTAAAATATTTTTCTTTCATTTTTTCCTGCACAATAAATATGACAAACTTATTATAGCAAGGGCTTTTAATACTTTGTGATATTTATAAAGTTATTTTATTTAGATTAAACTGTAAATATTAATCTAATATTAAATTACCGTAGAAAGCCTGATTCAAATGTTTTTTAGCTTTTGTAAAGAAATATTAAGAAAATAAAAAAATAATCCTAAAGTTTTAAAAAAACGTGCCGATATTTATAGTATAAGACCAGAAGATGGTCATACCCCAACCTCCTCCCCAAGTCTAGTAGCCGCCTAAAAAAGCGGCTTTCTTTTTTGGAAATTTTTAAGTATATTAAGAAACTATCCGACAAAAAAACTTTTTATAGTAAAGGAATATATCATCCTGAATAGTCTTGAGATAACAATAATTTAAGTCTAATACGATGTGAAGTATCTTATCAACTGACAGTGTTTCTATTTCATTTTGAACTCGGGCACTATTCCAGCGCATATTCGATTTTTTGGATATTAAATTCAAGAATTTCAATTAGTGCATGAAGAAGCATTGACGCAACAAGCACTTCATCTTTCCATTCTCTGTATCCACAGCAGGATGGTAATATTGACAGGGGATTATCAGGAAAATCTCTGCATATTTGCGGCCTGAATTCATATATAGAACACAAATTATCGTCTGTAATATATTTGCAATGGTAAAAGTATATTTTGTCCTGCTCATCGAAATGCTTATAGTACAAGTCAATATATTCTGGAAAAAGCTTTTTTACTTCTTCAATGCCTTCATAAGGGACAAAAACACCGGTAAATTGTTTTGCAAAATTATCATTGTTTCTGGCTTTTTCACTCAATTCTTCAAAAGAAAATTCTGACCCGGCTAACCTGCAACAACTGCCTGTCTTCTTGCAATCAAACGAATATCTGTATTCTTTTATTTCCTGAATTTTTATAAGTATATCTCTTGATATTTCTTCTTTAATTTTTTTAAGTGCATCTTTTTGCCAATTTCTAAAACCGCATTCTATTGGTAATATAGTTGTAATCGAGTTTGGAAAACTTGAACACAAGATGCTTTTTACTCCTTTTAATGTGCAATTGTTGTTTTCATCAAGATTTTTGCAGAAGTAAAAATATACCGGTCCTGCATGTTTTGAAATGATTGAGTTTACATAATTAAAATCTGCCTCTAGAGCCCGTTCATTGTTAACTTTCTGGTCAACAAAACTTTTTGTTTCATAATTAAAGTCTTCATTTGCGCCGTAAGGAATAAATAGTTTTATATATTCAGCAGAAATATCTTTTTCTTCCTGACTGAGTTTAAAAATTTCCGAAGGAGATAAATTGGAATATCTGATTTTGCAGCAGTTTTTACAATTATTGCAGTATTTGTTAATTTTTAACCGGTTAATCTGTCTTTTAAAGTCCTCATTCGCTTTTAAGAACAGTTCTCTGTATAAAATACGGTTATTTTTCCGCTCTAAATCAAGATTATTCATAAATATTCTCCTATATTCAATAATATACCCTAAATATTTTGAAGAGTTAAAGAATAAATTATACCTCTCCAGATAAATAATTATGCAATAGAACAAATACTTTTTAAGAGTTCAGGCTTGTAGATAAGTTCACGGAGTCCTTTATAGGATTATCTGAACTATCTATTATTAATTTTCCGTCTGTCTTTCTGCTTAGCTTAATTAATTCAGGAATAAAAACCGTATCAATTCTTTTAAGATTTTCAAAAGCTGTCAGTAATTCTGCGTAAAGTTTAGGTGATATATCTGTTATTCTAAAATTGCCTAATTTTAAGATATTATTGATAAAAAGTGTGATTATGTTTAACATGTTGGTGTGCCTCTATTATGACTTAAATTGTGTGTCTAATAGAGGCATACTCTATTTCTCCTTTTATTTCAAAAATTCAGTTTTAATAGATTGATAATATTCATCTATTTTTAACCCTCCTTTATCTTATTGTGATTCAGGAGGGTTACTTATTTCAATTCGTTTTTTATTTTCTAAATTTCTGCTTTTGACAACAAAAAAGAGACCTTTACTGTCTCTTTCTAGAAATGGTGGAGGATGAAGTTCTGGCAGTATTATTCTCTTTTTGAATTCCCTGTTATCGGGGAAATTACAGTGAATTTATTTAATTTTTGAAAATTTGACAAAATTTCCTACAGTCATAGCCTGCATTTTAGACATAATTCCCATAAATATAACAGGGAATTATCAGGGAATTGATTTAAAACATCCATAGTAAAGGAATATAAACCTTATTCCCTAATAAACCCGACATCAATTTCAAGGAATTCTGTTAAGTTAACAACGATATAAATAGGTAATCAATTCTACGCACAATATGCGGAGATAAATACTATTTTACTCCGCAGTCTAATTTTTATTACCAATATTCAGAATATAATGAGTACTTCTGCCAGCGCCGGCCTTGATTAACATATTTTTATCAATCAAGTCAGAAATATCTCTATTAGCAGTATCTTGAGAGCACTTACAAAGCTTTGCCCATTTTGAAGATGTCAAATTGCCTTCAAATCCATCCAGCAGCTTATTTATAACTTTGTTTTGCCTTTCATTTAATACTTTATTTGAATACTGTTGCCAAAATACAGCTTTATTGAAAATGATTTCCAATGTATCTTTTGAACTGTCTATTGCGTTTAAGAGGCAGTCAAGAAACCATAAAATCCAGTTAGTTATATCAAGAGAGTCTTTTTGAGTTTTTTCCAAAGTATCGTAATAAAGTTTTCTTTCTTTTCTTATTTGAGCAGACATGCTGTAAAATCTTTGATTGGTATTTTCTGCCTTGGCAAGCAACATATCAGTGAGAGTTCTAGCTATACGTCCATTACCATCATCAAAAGGATGCAGTGTAACAAACCATAAATGAGCAACAGCAGCTTTTATTACACCATCTAAATTATTTTCATTATTAAACCAGTCTAAAAATCTTGTAATTTCAGAATCCAAATAAACAGCATCAGGTGCTTGATAATGGACTTTTTCTTTTCCTATTGGTCCTGAAACTACTTGCATAGGCCCATTTTTATCATCACGGAATTTGGCAACCTCTATTTTATACATGCCACTATAACCAGTTGGAAATAAAGATGCATGCCAACCAAGCAGTCGATCTTTTGTCAATGGTTGACTGTAATTATTAATAGCATCAAGCATCATTTCAACGATGCCTTCCACGTTCCTTTCTACATGAACATCTCCGCCTGTATCTATACCTAAACGTCTGGCAATTGATGATCGAACCTGTTCTGTATCAAGTTTTTCACCTTCGATTTCGCTTGATTTCAATACATCTTGAGTTAATGTATTAAGTACAGCCTCCTTTTGCAGGCTAAAACCTAAAGATTCCATCTTACCAAGTAACCAACCCTGAGCAAGCTTAACTTCAGAGAGTTTTTTTAGAATTTTCTCTTGATTCCAATTGAAATTTGGCCAATCTTGATTTTGATAAATATACATATAATCTCCGCAACTTATGCGTAGATTATAACTCATTATCTCTGCAAAGTCAAAATTGCTTTAATTGGCTAAAATTAAATTTATTAAAGATTAAAAAATTTGAAACTTAATAAAACCCCAATTTTAAACAGCATTTTTTATATTTTTTGCCGCTACCACACGGACATTGGTCATTTCTATCAATTTTTTTTAAATTATTGTTTTTTAGATATTTTTTTACTCTATTCTCTTTTAGCCAGCTGGCAAATTCTTCGGCTTCTTGTCTTTCTGACTGTGTTAGGTCGGAAAGCAGACAATATTCAAAATCAATGTCATGTAATACATTTTGATTATATTTTAACCTTACGATAGCAGCTTTTTCAGTCACAGTAATAATCAAATTTGAACAAGCGTGTTTCTTTATTTGACCGATATTTTCATAATTAACATTATCTTCAAAATAGAATAGGGATAAGGTTAAATTACCTGGAATATGAATTGGCTGTAATAAATTAGTTTCTTTTTGTCTTGTTAATGCTCTTAAACTTAATGATTTTAGGTCGTTAAGTTCTACACTCAGACCCAAAAGTGTTGAAACAATTTGAGAATAACCTTTTTCTCCCTTTTTATCAAGAATTGTAATTATTTCCCTCAAATGAGCAGGAATAGCTAGTGTTGTGATTTTAAAATAATATGATATAATATTCTCAGGTGTAAAACTTGGGAGTATTTATTATGGCGAGGAAACCAGTCAGAATTAAATTCAAAAAGGGCGAGAAAAAAGAATTAACGAGGATTGTAAGTAGTCATAAGTCAGAACAACGAATGGTATTAAGAGCTAAAGTTATTTTAC
>Ga0074193_1001379_pt1 | contig 29993 bp, 29 predicted proteins | sample EPASupsiteHSE605_FD_64523 | JGI IMG/M metagenome (GOLD analysis project Ga0074193, IMG submission 64523) | Bioremediated contaminated groundwater from EPA Superfund site, New Mexico - Sample HSE6-05 | ecosystem: Environmental > Aquatic > Deep subsurface > Groundwater > Contaminated ... | reverse complement strand
TTCATAAGAGCGATTTTCCCACGGTTTAATATCAAGTCTGTTGTTTTGAATTGGTTCAGTATTTCTAGTGGATTGGCAGAAGGGAAGCGAAAAAGGCAAAGGCAGCTAAGTTTTTTAAGTTAGCGCGAATGGGGGCCGGGGGATATCCCCCCCGGCGGACTCCAGGGATCTCCCCTGGTCGCCAGAGGCACCACGCCTCCAGGAGGATGGCAATGACTGAAGCGTACGAAGCGCTCAAGGCACGGCAGCAGGCCTCGATCATGAACAGCTACGGCCGGTATCCCCTGGCAGTGTCCAAGGCGCGCGGCTGCCGCCTGTACGACCTCGAAGGCCGCGAATACATCGACCTGCTGGCCGGCATCGCCGTATGCAACCTGGGACACTGCCCTGCCGAGATCGCCGACGTCGTCGCGGCCCAGGCCCGCGAACTGGTGCACGTCAGCAACGTCTTCACGCAGCGGCAGCAGGTGGAGCTGGCCGAAACGCTCAAGACGACCTGCCACGCCGGCAAGGTCTTTTTTTGCAACTCCGGGGCCGAGGCCAACGAAGGGGCCATCAAGCTGGCCCGGCGCTACATGCGCACGATCAAAAATCGCGAAGCCTACGAGATCGTCACGCTGACGGGCTCATTCCACGGGCGCACTCTGGCCACGCTGACCGCCACCGGCCAGGACAAGATCAAGTTCGGCTTTGATCCGTTGCCCGAAGGCTTCACCACCGTTGCCGCCGGCGACATCGCGGCCATGAAGGCGGCCGTGTCCGACCGCACGGCAGCCGTGCTGCTGGAGTGCATCCAGGGCGAAGGCGGCGTGAAGCCGTTCCCCAGGGACTATCTCCAGGCCGTGGCGGCGCTTTGCCGCGAGCGCGACATCCTGTTCATGGTGGACGAGGTGCAGACCGGCATGTGCCGCACCGGAAAATTCTGGGCGTTTCAGAACTACGACCTGACGCCGGACGTGTTCACCTGCTCCAAGGCCCTGGCCAACGGCCTGCCCATGGGCGCGGTTCTGGCCACGGACGCGGTGGCCGAAGGCTTCGTGCCGGGCTCCCATGCCACGACCTTTGGCGGCGGGGCGCTGGTGTCCGCGGCGGCTACCCGGACCATCGAGATCATGCAGCGCGACAGGCTGGCCGAGCGGGCGGCACGCCTGGGCGATTTCGCCGTGGCCCTGTTTAAGGAGGTCAAGGCGGCGCATCCGGGCAAGATCGTGAGCGTGCGCGGCATGGGCCTGATGCTCGGCATCGAGCTGGCCTTCCCGGGCGCCGACGTCTGGAAGAAGCTGCTCGATCGCGGCTTCGTGCTCAACCTGACCCAGGACTGCGTGCTGCGCCTGCTGCCGCCGCTGGTCATCGAGCAGGAGGACCTGCGCCTGTTCGCCGGCGCCCTGTCCGAAGTGCTGGCCAACGCCTAGAGTCTGTAGTTGACGCGAAGGGGAACGAAACGAAAAGAGGCCTCCGGCGGCCGGGGGGGATCATCCCCTCCCGGCCGCCGGCTCTAAAGAAAGCGGGGACGGGCTGGCTTTCCGGGAACGACCCCGGAGAGCCAACCCGCCCTCGTGATTTCAACGCCTTGTCTCTCTTGAAAAAACCCTTTGTTTTTCGTCGGTTTTTTTCGTATGCACCTTGTCCCATGGCCCACTTGTGTCTTTCTGACGTCAGTGTGCACTTCGGAGGGCTCCAGGCCCTCACGGAAGTGTCTTTCGATCTGCGCCCTGGCGAGATCTTAAGCCTCATTGGCCCCAACGGAGCCGGGAAAACCACAGTATTTAACGTCATAACAGGCGTTTATAAAATTTCCGGGGGCTCCGTCAGCTACGACGACCGGCCCATTTCGGGCCTGCGCCCCCACCACATCCTGGCCCGGGGCATTGCCCGCACCTTTCAAAACATCCGCCTGTTTACGGCCATGACCACCCTGGAAAACGTCATGGTGGCCCGGCATTGCCGCACGAAGGCCACGGTTTTCGGCGCGGTCTTCCGCACCCGCTCCCAGCGGGCCGAAGAACGGGGCGTGCGCCAGAAGGCCATGGCCGCCCTGGAATTCGCCGGGCTGGCCGAACACGCCGACACCGTGGCCAGAAACCTGCCCTATGGGCTGCAACGCCGCCTGGAGATCGCCCGGGCCCTGTGCAGCGACCCCAAAACCCTGCTCCTCGACGAACCGGCCGCCGGGCTCAACCCGTCCGAAAGCCGCGACCTCATGGAAATGATCCGGCGCATCGCCGACACGGGCATCAACGTGCTTTTGGTCGAACACGACATGAGCGTGGTCATGAACGTCAGCCACCGGCTGGTGGTCCTCGACCACGGCGTGTGCATCTGCCAGGGAACCCCGGCCGAAGTCCGGTCCGATCCGGCCGTCATCGAGGCCTATCTCGGCTCCGAAGCCGACCAGTAACACACTGCCGCGAAAACGCCCGCAAGGCCGCACCGTCGCGGCGAGGGGGGCGAGACCAAGGACCAAAGGAGGTTTGCGGAACATGAAGACGAGAAGCATCATCCTCGCGACCCTGGCCATCTGCCTCATGGCGACCGCGCCCGCCGCCGCCAAAACCCTGAAGATCGGCAGCTTAAGCCCGCTCACCGGCTCCTACGCCGCCGACGGCAACGACATCGCCAACGGCGCCCGCGCCGCCATTGCCGTCATCGAGAAAGAAGGCGGCATCCCCGGCTACGACAAGATCGAGCTTTTTGCCGAGGACGACGCCTGCGATCCCCGCCAGGCCGTGGCCGCCGCCAACAAGCTGGTCAACGAGAAGGTCGTCGGCGTCATCGGCGCCTACTGCTCCTCGGCCACCATCCCGGCTTCCGAGGCCCTGGCCGAAGCCGACATCCCCATGCTGACCCCGGCCTCCACCTCGGAAAAAGTCACCGAGCGCGGCCTGCCCTACATGTTCCGCGTCTGCGGCCGCGACGACGACCAGTCCATCGCCGCCATGAAATTCATCAAGGACGTCCTGGCTGCCAAGACCATCTTCATCGTGGACGACAAGACCACCTATTCCCAGGGGCTGGCCGACAACGTCGAAAAGCTGGCCGCCAAGGAAGGCGTCAAGGTCATCGAACATGACCACGTCAACCAGGGCGACAAGGACTTCTCGGCCGTGCTGACCAAGATCAAGGCCGCCAAGCCCGACGTCCTGTACATGAGCCTGCAAAACTCCGCCTCCGGTGCGCTCATGCTCATCCAGGCCAAGCGCGCCGGCGTCGAGGCGGCCATCATCGGCCAGGACGCCGTGTATCATCCCCAGCTCATGGAGATCGCCAAGGACGCCGCCGAAGGCATGTACCTGACCTTCGGCTACATCGACGACGCCACCCCGGCCTACAAGAAGTTCCAGGCCGCCTACGGGAAGTTCGGCAAGCCCGGCGCCTACTCGGCCTACTCCTACGACGCCGCCTATTCGCTGCTGTCCGCCATCAAGGCCGCCAAGTCCACCGATCCGGCCAAGATCAAGGCCGAACTGGTCAAGATGGACATGGACGGCGCGTCGAAGAAGATCAAGTTCAAGGAAAACGGCGAGTCCGGCTCCAACTACGTCATCCGCGTGGTCAAGGGCGGCCAGTTCGTCAACTACTGGGACCCCCAGACCGGCAAAAAGTACTAGGCCTGTTCGCAATTGCGGTTGACGCGAAGGGGAACGAAACGAAAGTCCGCCTCCGGCCCTTACCCTGCCTTTCCGTCCGGGAGGGTCCGGGAGGGGATGATCCCCTCCCGGCCGCCGGAGGCGATATTGTAAACAGCCCCTCGCACTCCCCCGGCCAACGCCGTTTTTTGCACGCCCGGCGGCAAAACGGCGTTGGCCGGGAGGGCGGGGCTTCGACCCGGTTTTCGCACAGGCGGCACCCTTACCCGGGGACGGCGGTTTCGCCCCGGAAAGCGCGGAAGGCATGGACTATCTCATCCAGCAGATCGTAAACGGACTGACGCTTGGCGGCGTCTATGCCCTGGTGGCCCTTGGCTACACCATGGTCTACGGCATCATCTCGCTTATAAACTTCGCCCATGGCGAGATCTTTGCCGCCGGCGGCTACCTCGGCGTCATCCTTTTGAGCTACATGGCCTCCCAGGGCCTCATGGACGCCCACCCCTGGTTCGGGCTGGCCTTTGCCTTGATCCTGGCCATGGGCTACTGCGCCATGCTGGCCATGGCCGTGGAAAAGGTGGCCTACAAGCCGCTGCGCCAATCCTCGCGCCTGTCGGTCCTGCTCTCGGCCCTTGGCATGTCGATTTTCCTGCAAAACGGCCTCATGCTCACCCAGGGGGTCTACGACAAGGCCTATCCCACCGAGTTCACCCACGGCGGCTTTGAACTGCTGGGCGTGCGCGTGAGTTTCATGCAGATCGGCATCATCGCCGTCACCACCGTGCTGTTGATCCTGCTCAACGCCCTGGTGTTCAAGACGCGCATCGGCAAGGCCATGCGGGCCACGGCCCAGGACAAGGTCATGTCCGCCCTGGTCGGCATCCACTCCGACAAGGTCATAAGCGCCACCTTCGCCATCGGCGCGGCGCTGGCCGCCGCCGCCGGCATCATGGTCGGCCTCTACTACGGCTCGGTGCGCTACGACATGGGCTTCGTGCCCGGCATCAAGGCCTTTGCCGCCGCCGTGCTCGGCGGCATCGGCAACATCACCGGGGCCATGATCGGCGGATTTATAATCGGCATGGTGGAGATCCTGGCCGCCGCCTACATCCCCCACGGCGGCGAGTACAAGGACGTCTTCGCCTTCGTCATCCTCATCCTCGTGCTCTATTTCATGCCGACCGGCATCATGGGAGAAAACGTCGATGACACGCGGGTCTAGGAAATCCTGGCAATATTTCGGCCTGGGCCTGGCCTGGTTCTATCTCCTGCTGTGGCCGCTGATGGGCATCACGGACGGGGAACTGCATTTCAAGGAAACCTCGCTGGTCTGGCTGCGGGTGGCCGTGGCCGCCGCCGTCTGCTTCGCCCTCTACCGCCTGGGCCGGCGCGGCACCCTCGATCCGGCGCTGCGGCCCCTGGCCGCCGCCCGCGACGCCGTGGCCGGCGCACTGGGCCGCGCCCCGCGCTGGATGCTGCTGGTCCCCCTGGCCGCCTTTGCCCTGGCCTACCCGGCGCTTACCAACCGCTACGCCCAGGATGTGGCCATAAACGTCCTGGTCTACATCTGCCTGGGCCTGGGGCTCAACGTCGTCGTCGGCCTGTGCGGCCTGCTCGACCTCGGCTACATCGCCTTTTACGGCGTCGGGGCCTACACCTACGCCCTGCTCTCGGTCCACTACAGCCTGCCGTTCTGGGTCTGCCTGCCCATCTGCGCCCTCTTCGCCGCCATTGCCGGCTGCCTCATCGGCTACCCGACCCTGCGCATGCGCGGCGACTATCTGGCCATCGTGACGCTCGGGTTCGGCGAGATCGTGCGCATCGTGCTCAACAACTGGATGCAGCTGACCGGCGGCCCCAACGGCATTCTCGGCATCAAGTCGCCGGGCGTCTATCTGCCGACCTTTGCCGACGGCTCCCTGTCCTTCGAATATCTGGCCATCCGCAAGCTCGAATACCTCTACTACATCATCCTGGCCCTGGCCGTCTTCACCATCATCGCCGTCTACCGCATCAATTTTTCCCGCATCGGCCGGGCCTTCGAGGCCATCCGCGAAGACGAGACCGCAGCCGAACTCATGGGCGTGGACACCTTCCGCTTCAAGCTTTTGGCCTACGGCCTGGGCGCGGTGTTCGGAGGGCTGGCCGGAGCCTTTTTCGCGGCGCGCATGCGCTTTGTCAGCCCCGAAAGCTTCACCTTCATCGAGTCGGCCATGGTGCTGGCCATGGTGGTGCTCGGCGGCATGGGCTCCATCCCCGGGGTCATCCTCGGCGCGCTGGCCCTGATCGCCCTGCCGGAAATGTTCCGGGGATTCGAGCTGTACCGCATGCTGGCCTTCGGCGGGGCCATGGCCGTCATGATGCTGGTGCGCCCGGCCGGCCTGTGGCCGGCGGCACGCCTCGGCAAACGTTCGGACGATTCGGAGTAGCCCATGCCCGCGATCCTGGAACTTGAGGGCGTGTGCGCCCATTACGGCCGTATCCAGGCCCTTCGCGACGTGTCGCTGCGGGTCGGCGAGGGCGAAATCGTCACCATCATCGGGGCCAACGGCGCGGGCAAATCCACCACGCTCATGACCATCTGCGGCATTGTCCGGGCCTCGGCCGGCGACGTCCGCTACTGCGGCGAGTCCATCCGCGACGTCCGGGCCGACACCCTGCCCTCCCGGGGCCTGTGCCAGGTGCCTGAGGGCCGGCGCATCTTCCCCCGGCTGACCGTGCGCGAAAACCTGGACATGGGCGCGTTTTTCCGCCGCGACGCCGACGGCATCGAGGCCGACCTCGGCATGGTCTACCGGCTCTTCCCGGTGCTCTACGAACGCCGCACCCAGCACGGCGGCACGCTTTCCGGCGGCGAACAGCAAATGCTGGCCATCGCCCGGGCGCTGATGAGCCGGCCGAAAATGCTGCTGCTCGACGAGCCGTCGCTCGGCCTTTCGCCCATGTTCTCCCAGCATATTTTCAAGATCATCCGCAACGTCAACGAAGAACGCGGCATGACCATCCTGCTTGTCGAACAAAACGCCAACATCGCGCTCAAACTGGCCGACCGCGCCTACGTCATGGAGACCGGCACGGTGGTCATGGAAGACCGCGCCGAAAACCTGCGCGAAAATCAGGACATCAAGAAGGCCTACCTTGGACAATAAGCCCGCATCCCCCCTGGCCCCGGCCCACGCCGCCACCCTCGACGCCGTCATCGCCCGTCTGCGCCCCGACGCCGCACCGGCCATCCGCAGCCGCATCGAAGAAGCCCTGGCCGCCCGGTTCGGCCCCGACGCCGACCCGGGCGACGTCCAGCGCTTCCTCGACGACATCCGCGTCGCCCAGTCCATGTCCGGCATCGATATCGACTACGCCGAGCACTACACCCACATGCACAAGGCCGGCGTCGATTTCATGCGGTTGATCCAGATCGTGAAAGCGGCAGACAAGGATTATAAATAGGGGAAAGAATAAGAATAAGAATAAGATGCCTCCGGCGGCCGGGGGGGATCATCCCCCCCGGACCCCCTGGACGGGTGGGGGGTACGGGGAGGCGATGAAATGATTGGTGGAACGCGAAAGAGTGTTAAAAAAAAGCCTTTATACCCTTAATCTCTGCCGAATGGCAATAATCATCCTAGAGATAAGGACGCTTGTGAAAACTCTCCTTTCATTTATTTTATGTGTATTATTAGCAGGATGTGCAACTCCATACAAAAACAACGGAATTATGGGTGGATACGATGAAACCATCCTTGCTCCAAACATTTTTCGCGTATCATTCAAGGGGAATGGATACACTTCCATGGAACGCGCTAAGGATTTTGCACTTCTCCGGTGCGCCGATGTCGTTATCGAAAAAGGGTTTAAATTTTTCATAATAACAGACGAAACGACATACAACAAGCACATGACCATATATACTCCAGAGGAAACAAACACAAAATATGCTATAGAAACAAATGGTTATATCACAGGAGAGGACTCATTTAACGTAAAAACAAAAGCATCAACCACCACCTATTCAATCCCAGGATCTGCATTTGACATTACAAAGCCAAGGGTTTCACTAATAGTAGTTGCTTTTAAAGATCAGCAACAAGCTCAACAAGGAGCGTTCGACGCAACCTTTCTTAAAAAATCGATTAAAAACAAATACGGCATTAAAGAATGACTCTCTGTAATTCTGTTTCAAAGCAAACTGAATTCTATCTCTGCACACCCTAAAGAGGAGGAGACATTCTCTCTGTCCCACTCCCCAAGCGAGGCCCCCTGTGAGCAAGATCGACGACATCATCGCCCGCATGGAGGCCCTGGAAAAAGAACTGGCCGGGGAATTCGAGCAGGTCGGGACGGACGTCCGCTACACCATCGAGCGCAAAAAGGTCCGGTTCAGCCGGGAGATCCGGCGGCAGCACAGGCTGCTGGCCAAAAAATGGGCGTCCTACGTCTACGAATCCGGGTTCCTGATGATTCTCACCATCCCCGTCATCTGGGGAGCCGCCATCCCGGCCCTGCTCATGGATCTGACCGTCAGCGCCTACCAGTGCATCTGCTTCCCCGTCTACGGCATCCCCAAAGTCCGGCGCGGCGACTACATCGTCATCGACCGCCAATCCCTTTCCTATCTCAACTGGATCGAAAAGCTCAATTGCATCTACTGCGGCTACTTCAACGGCCTGCTCGCCTTCGTGCGCGAAGTGGCCGCCCGCACCGAACAATACTGGTGCCCCGTGCGCCACGCCCGCACCCCGAAAGCCACCCACTCCCGCTACCACCTCTTCCTGGAATACGGCGACGCCGAAAACTACCGGGCACGCCTCGAAACCGTGCGGCGACAGTTCGACGACCTGAAAGGCAAAGCCGGGAGAGAATAATAAGGAGGGAGGGGAAGAGAGAAAGAGCGCCTCCGGCGGCCGGGGGGGATCATCCCCCCGGACCCCCTGGATGGGTGGGGTTAGGCGGAGGCGCAGGCGGGCGCGGGAAGTCGCGGCGTAAAACCGGGTTGGCTGTTCCGTGAGCACCCCCGGCCCACCGGGCAGCGCTGGCCGCCATATGGTTCCCCCGTCAGGGAGGGTCCGGGAGGGGGTTACCCCCTCCCGGCCGCCGGAGGCATCTTAACTTCTCCCCTGCTCTTACGCCTCATATCCCAATCGTCCCATCGTTTCCCGACAGATCTCCGTGATCTCCGCGTAGCCGCCATAGGCGTTTTGGTGGGCCACGCGGCCGGTCCTGGCGTAGAGGCCGCGCAGGGCCGGGGTATCCGGGTCAAGCGGCGGCAGGTCGCAAAATTCGAACAGGGCCGCCATGGTTCCGGCCGGATCGGCCAGCACGGATTCGAAGCGCACGGTCAGCAGGTTGGGGATCGTCGGCGCGATGTTTTCCATGAACAGGGCGGCGTCGCGCCAGAGCCGGGCCGTGGTGCGGATGTCGGCGGCCCCGAAGCGGGCGACGTATTCGGCCAGTCGCGGCAGGCGGGGATAGGGAATGAAGTCGTCCAGGCGCATGGCCAGGGGTTGGCCGGAAGCCTTGAGAAAGGCGAGCTGGCGGCGGCAGGCGGCCAGGAGTTTGAGCATGGAGTTGGCCGTGGGCCGGGGATCGCGCACGAGGTGGATGCATTTCGCGTCCGGGAACAGCCCGGCCAGCACCGGCGTGTAGGGAATGAATCCCGGGTTCTTGCAGAAAAACCGCCGATCCGGCCCGAAAAGCGCGCAGACCCGGCCCAGCGTATCCCGGACGTCGGCCACGGTGGCCGGATCAAGGTCGGCCACCGTGAACGGGTCATAGGTCAGGCAGGCCGGGTCCATGCCGAACCAGTCGGCCCACAAGGCCGTGGCTTCGGACGGCCCGTGCAGGGAGTTGACCACCGAATCGCCGATGAAGCGTTCGGCCCGGGCGTCCAGGCCAAGCGTACGCGCCACCAGATTGGCCGCCCGGAAGCAGGTCGGGAAATGGTGGGTGAGATGCGAGACGTAGGCCAGTTGCGGATGGGCGCACAGAAGCGTCTGGAGCCAGGTCGAGCCGGTACGCGGCAGGGCGGCCACGAAAATGGGCGCGATCACCGGCGGCGTCTGCCTCGGAGCCGGCAGCAGCCGCTCCAGGAACTCCATCCGCCGGGCCAGCCGCCGTTTGTCCAGGATGGGGAAGGCGAACTGGTAGGTGAAGCCGTTTCGCATCAGCAGCCGGGAAAGCAGGTTGGCGTATTGCGTGGCCATGCTGTCTCCGTACGATCAGACGCCCGCATCCAGGGCGCGAAGCGGTTTCCAGCCGATCTGCCGGGCCAGGGCCAGAAACGGCGGCGTCAACCCGAGGGCCAGGGCCAGAAGCGCGGCCGTGACCCGGTTCGGTGCGGTCAGGGCCAGAAAGGCGCTCTGGGGGATGGCCACATACGGCCACGGGCTGGCGGCGGTATCGAGCAGCAGGTCGATGGCCAGCCGCGTCCCCTGGATGGGGCTGGCGGCCGGCATGGCCCGCACCAGCCGGGCCAGGGCCGAGCCGCCGTGGCGGGCCGCCAGTTTTGCCGCCTGTGCCGGGACCAGCCCATGGCAGGCCATGGCCGTCCGCAGGACCGGCGCCAGACGCCGATAGGCATACAGGGCGTAATGCCGCGTCCGGGCCGGCAGATTGGGGTTCTGCATATAGGCGACGGGTGAAAAATCCGGCAGCAGCTCGCAAAAAGCGGCCGGCAGCGTGATCTGGGGCCAGTCCTCCACCCGGGTCAACCCGTAGGTCCGGGCCTGTTCGAAAAACAGGTTGCCGGCATTGGCCGGCAGGCGGGCGTAAAAGCCCTGGCGGATAAGCCGGAAAAACCGGGTCAGCACATGCCGGCTGATCTCCGTGGCCGCGAAAGCCGGCGTGCAGTCCACGCCGGCATGTTCCAAAAAAGCCCGGACAAAGGCCGCGCAGTTGCCGGTCGCGCCAAGGCCCCCTGCCGCCGGCGCATCGGCCATCTCGGCCACGAGTGTGAAACGGATACGGCTGGCGGAGAGGTCGTCCAGGGTGGTTATGGCCAACCCCGGGTCCATGTCGCGGTGGCGCAGGACCTGCCAGTGCACTACGGGGTATTCGCCTTCCCGGGTGATCCATTTGATCCAGGGAGTTCGGCGCGGGCCGCCGGGATGGGCGTCGCAGGGAGGAAAGCAATCATCCACCATGGCCATGGCCCGGTCCCCGACGGCCCGGATCACGCCGCAGTGGGAATAGCCCGACAGGCTGGCCGAGGCCAGGCCGATGGAGCCCGGGCTGGCGAGCAGGCGGACGACGATGTCGCCGCTTCGGGGCCGATAGGCGGAGCAGGCGGAAATCCGGACCACGCCGCGGCCGAACAGGCCGCCGCTGCGCAAAACGCCCATGTCGCGCCCGAGTTGGGCCTTGCGGATTGCAACCGGGGAATCGTCGCCCATAGGCTCACTCCCCCCGCCGGCCACACGGCCGGGCAAGGAAACATGTCGGGCGACAAGCGTCGGCGAAAGAAAGAAGCACAAAAATCATGCTCATGTCGGCGCAACCATGCTTTTACGTATGGAGCGACGCCTCACGAGCCGTCGTCTTCCCTGGGACCCCGATTGCAAGGCAGGGGCAATAGCCTGTCTTTACCCGAAACGACCTGGAACGACAACGAAGGACAAGGGAAACCCGCGAATCAGACAGACTTGTCCACAAAGGCCCGGGCGGCAAATTCCCGCATCGCCGCAGAGAGCCGCAGCCATTGGTCGTCGGGGATCTGCACCACCAGCCGTTTTGTGCCGGCGTCATAGATTTCGGCCTGGATGACGCCGCTGGCTTCGTCAATGGTCAGGCGGGTTTCCCGTTCGCGCAAAAGGACTTTGCCCCGGAGAGCCGCGGCGTCCCTGGCCGCTTCTTCCGCCGCCTGCCGGCCCTCTTCGGCGGCAACCCTGGCTTCGGTCGCCTTGCGGGAGATAGCGCCGCGATCGTCGCCGCGCACCGGAGCCATCGGAAAGGTAGTGATGCCGTTTTCGCTCATGGCCGCTTACCGCGTCTGCGACCGGCCTTCGGGCGCAGTCGCGGCCCTCTCTGCCAATCCTATCGGACCCGCGGCAGGCGTTCTTTAGCCGGCCAAGCCACCCTTTCCACTGCCCGGGCCGGCGCTTTGCACCTCGTTGCCGCGCGCATCCCCGTGAAAAATTTTTGGGTCCCCCTCTCGCATCCTCAGCCTTCCTCAACCCTCCCCTTCACTGTCCCGGCAGCGGCGTGCGCAGGCGTTCGCGGGCGCCGTCCCAGATGGTCAGGAGCACGGAAAGGATGATCAGCCCGGCCCCGGCGTAGCCGATAAGACTGAAGCGTTCGCCGAACATGACAAAGGCCAGCCCGGCCGCCATGACCGGCTCCAGCGTGGCCACCACCGCCGCCCTGGTGGCCTCCAGCCGCCGCAACCCTGCATAATATATGGAATACGCCCCATAGGTCGAAAGCAAGGCCAAAACAATGCAGGGGATCGCCCCGGCCAGCGTCGGCTTGGTGAATTCGGTAAAGGGCAAAAGCGCCAGCGATCCGATCGGCAATGCGTAGAGGAAAAGCGTCGGCGTTTTGTAGCGCCCCAGATAATATTTCCCAAATATGTAATACAAAGCGTAGGTTATTCCAGACAGCAGACCGAATACGATGGCCCGGCTGCTGCTGGCCGTCTCGCCGGAAAAGCCGGGGCCCAGGCTGACGCCGGCCACGCCGATGATGGTCGCCGCCACGGCCGCCACTTTGTAGCTGCCCATGGGTTCCTTGAGAAACAGCCAGGACATGACCGCCACCCAGGCCGGGGCGGTATAAAGCAGCACCGAGGCCAGGGCCGCGCCGCCAGCCTCCACGGCCACCACGTAGGCTCCGAAAAGCCCGGCAATGCCGGCCACGCCGAAACCGGCCACAACAGGCAGGTCGCGCCGGGCAATGCGCGTCTCGCGGTTTTTCACCGCCTGTCCGGCAAAGAGCACCCAGGCCAGGGTGGTGCGCCAAAACGCCACCTCCACGGTGTCCATGCCGGCGGCAAAGGCCAGCTTGGACAGCGGCCCGATCAACCCCCACAAGGCGGCGGCGCAAAGAACATAGACATATCCGGCCATGGTCGCTCCCTGCCGGAAACGGCAGGCTTCCGGCAGGGCGAGGGCTATCAGAAACAGCCCCGGGAAGAAAGGGGAATCCCGCCGATCCGGGGGGAAATCCACCGCAACGCGAGGCTGTCGGCAGATCGCCCGGACACCCGGCCGAAACGGCCGCCGCTCCGCCGGACCATGCCCGGGATACCGGCCATTGACAGGCTCCGGCCGGGATTTGCGGCCGGTTTATTGATTGTTTCGGCCGGGCGTACTATGCCTTGCCGGTATGCCCCGCACCGGGGCCGAAAAGGAGCGCGCATGCCGTCGCGAAAACTCTTCTGCGTAAACGACCCTACCCACGCCGGCTTCGGCTGGGCTGCGGAAAGCCGTTTTCTGCATCTCCGCAAATACGACACCCGGGGCAACACCACCGCCCAGTGGACCTTCCCCGTGGCCGACTCCGCCCCGGGCGAACTGACCTGCGACATCTGCGGCGGACAGGTCTACGTGGCCGGACTGCACGCCGCCGATGCCGGCGAGGTCATGGCCTGCGATTTCCTGGGCCGCTGCCGCGCCGCCCCGGCCGACGCCAACCTGGGCCGCCTCGACGCCCTGGCCGCCAGACTGGCCGATATCCCCTTCCCCGTGGAACGGGCGCGGCTGGCCCCGGCCGTGGCCGCCCTGCTCGAAGCCGTCGCTTCCGATCCCGAGGCCTCGGCGATTGTCGGGAAATATAAGTTGGAAGAAATATTTTCGAAGTAACGAGGAAGAGGAAGAGGAAGATGCCTCCGGCGGCCGGGGGGGATCATCCCCCCCGGACCCCCTGGACAGGTGGGGGTAACGGGGGCGGAAAGGGACGACAGACGGACGCGGAAGTTCGGTGAAAGCAGACAGAACGACCGCCAGAGCCGTGAATGCCCCCGGACCCCCTGGACAGGTGGGATAACGGGGGAGGAAAGGGACGACAGACGGACGTGGAAGTTCAGTGAAAGCAGACAGAACGACCGCCAGAGCCGTGAATGCCCCTGGACAGGTGGGATAACGGGGGCGGAAAGGGACGACAGACGGACGCGGAAGTTCGGTGAAAGCAGACAGAACGACCGCCAGAGCCGCTCGGGGGTCCGGGGGGATGATCCCCCCGGCGGGGTGCAGGGGCAGCGCCCCGCATTCTTCGCGCCGCAGGCGCTGCTGCAGCAACATGATGCCAAGGAGGAACGTGCATGAGCAAGTCGGATACCGCCTTTGACAAGGCCCTGGCCGTGGGCCGGCCGCCCAACATCCAGAAACTTTTCCCCAATTCCCGGGCGCTGCTTGTCAGCGGCAAGGCCGTCGACCGGGCCATGATCAAAAAGGGCCACGCCATGACCATTGCGGCCAACTCGCGCAGCAATTTCGTGCTGCGCGGGGCGCTCATGGCGGCCCAGCGGGCCAATGCGGCCATCATTCTGGAGATTGCCCGCTCGGAATCCAACTACTGCGACGTCACCATGTGGAACATCGCCCGGCAGGCCGATCAGGCCATGAACGAACTGGGCATCACCGTGCCGGTGGCCATCCACGCCGACCATTACGGCATCAAAAAGCCCGGCGACGTGGCCGAAGCCCAGACGGAGATTCCGACCCTGTTCGAGGCCGGCATCACCTCTATTGCCATCGACGCCTCGCACCTGCCCGACGAGGAAAACCTGCTGGCCAACATCGCCCTGGCCCCGTACGTGCCGACCTGGGCCGGCTACGAGACGGAAGTTGGCGAGATCAAGGGCAAATCCGGTCTGTCCACGCCCGATGAGGCGCTGTTTCTGATCAAGGGCCTCAACGCCAACGGGATTCATCCCGACTGGATCGCGCTCAACAACGGCACCACCCACGGCATCGAGGCCTCGGCCACAGGCATCCAGGTCGACCTGACGGCCCGCATCCACGAGGCGCTCCGACCCTACGGCATTTCCGGGGCCCAGCACGGCACCTCCGGCAACTCCTCGGACAAGCTCAAGGAGATCGCCGCCCAAACCGCCACCACCAAGGCCAACGTGGCCACGGCCCTGCAGATGATTTCCTGGGGCGTGTCGGTCAACGACTACGGCAACGCCATCATGGACGCGGCCGGCAAATTCATCAAAGAGCCGGGCAAGGGCCTGTCCGAAGAGGCCTGGGCCGAGATGGTCGCCTATGCCGACGCCAAAGGCATCAAGGCCGGCGATTACAAAAAGCTCAACGCCGTGTTCGAAAAGCGCCTGCTCGGCCAGCCGGCCGCCATCCGCCAGCGCATGGCCGGGGCAGTGGCCGATTTCGTCTACTGGCTGCTGGCCGACGTGTTCAATGCCGCCGACACCGCCCCCCTGGCCATCGACGCCCTGGCGACCGCCGGCGCCTACGACCTCGGTCCCAAGGCCGGCCGCATCGAAACGGCGTCCGAATGGACGCGGGACAAGATCCTGGAGCGGGCCAAATCCATCAACCGCGACAAGGGACCCGAGGGCGATTTCGACGACTAGCAAGCAGGAAAGAAGAGCAAAGATGCCTCCGGCGGCCGGGGGGGCTCATCCCCCCCGGACTCCCTGGACAGGTAGGGGGAACGGAGGCGCAAAGTGACGACAGACGGGCGTCGAAGTTCGGTGAAAGCTGACGATTTCCCGTCCGGCCCAAGCCGTCCGGGGGTCCGGGGGGACGATCCCCCCGGCGGGGTGCGAGGGCAGCGCCCCGCATTCTTCACATCCGCCGCCAACGGCAAGGCGGCAAGGGAGCGGACCATGGCCATGACCCTGACCTCCCCGGCCTTTGCCCATGAGGGCGTCATCCCCGCGCGCCACACCTGTGATGGCGAGGACATCTCTCCGGCCCTGGCGTTTTCCGGCGTGCCGTCGGAGGCGGCCAGCCTGCTTTTGGTCTGCGACGATCCCGATGCGCCGTCCGGCGTATGGGACCATTTCCTGCTCTACAACCTGTCGCCGGCCACCCCGGGGCTGCCGGAAGGCCTGCCCGAAGCAGCCAGTTATCCTGGCGGCGGCCTGTCCGGCAAAAACAGTTGGGGCCGCACCGGCTACAGCGGGCCGTGCCCGCCAAGCGGGATGCATCGCTATATTTTTACGCTCTACGCCCTGGACATGCGGCTGCCCTTGCCGCCCGGCGCGACCAAACGGGAGCTGCTGCGCGCCGCCAAGGGCCACATCCTGGCCTCGGCCACGCTGATCGGCCGCTATAGCCGTCGTTGAGCCGCCGCCGCGGATTACTGTCCCCGGGGCAGGAGCATGCCGTGTCCGGAGACGTGCCGGCACGCCACTTTCTCATTTCGGAGCGCCGCCCATGACTGCCGCCTATCTTGCCGTGTGCGCCACAGCCCTGGCCGCATCCGGTCTGACGCTGTTTTCCGGCTTCGGCCTTGGCACCATCCTCACCCCGGTCATGGCCGTCTTTTTCCCCATCGAAGCCGCCATTGCCATGACCGCCCTGGTCCACTTCGCCAACAACCTGTTCAAGCTGGCCCTGTTTGCCCGTAACGCCGACTGGAAAACCGCTGCCGTATTCGGCCTGCCGGCCATGGCCGCCAGTTTTGCCGGCGCAGCCGTTCTTTTGTGGTTGGCCGACCTGCCGCCCCTGGCCGCCTACGCCCTGCTCGGTCACAACATGGCCGTCACCCCGGTCAAGTTGGTGGTCGGCCTGCTGATTGCCGGCTTTTCCCTGCTGGAAATCAGCCGCGCCCTCAAGGGCCGGGGGCTGCCGCCGGCCCTGTTGCCGTTTGGCGGTCTGGTCTCCGGTTTTTTCGGCGGCCTGTCCGGCCACCAGGGCGCGTTTCGCAGCGCTTTTCTGCTGCGCCTTGGCCTGTCCAAAGAGGCGTTCATCGCCACCGGCGTGGTCGTTGCCTGTCTGGTCGACGCCACGCGCCTGGCCGTTTACGCCGGGCACCTCGATTCGCCGGCCGTGGCGGCCAACATCGGCCTGATCGCCGCCGCCACGGCCTGCGCCTTTCTCGGGGCCTTTGCCGGGGCGCGGCTGTTGCGCAAAATGACCATCGAAACGCTGCACACCCTGGTCGGCATCATGCTGCTGGCCCTGTCCGCCCTGCTCGCCGCCGGCATCATCTGATGCCGGCAGGGGAGGCCCCACACCTCTTCCTCACGGTCTTCCGGACGACAGGCGGAGTCCGGTCGGGAAAAGGAATGCGAACGCTTGACGCAACGGGGCCGACAACGCACCTTCATCGCGCCGACAGGCGGGATATGCGGCGGCCCGCCTGCCAAGCCTGGAACCCTGGCCGGCATGGCGGATCTTTCACAGCCCTGCCCTTTCCTGCGCCATGCGCAACAGCCCCAACAAGCCGACAACAACAAAGCGGCATAAGGGAACATCCATGTCCAAAAAACTCGTGGCCGGCATTGTCGCCGTCGTCGTCCTGGTCGCCCTGTATTTCGGCCTCACCATCTATGCCTCGGGCAAGGCCGCCGAACAGGTGGACGCCGCCATCGCCAAGATGGGGCCCGCCGTCCACGTCAGCTACACGAAAGTCGCCTACAACATCCTCAACAAGCAGACCGCCATTTCCGGGGTCAGCATCCTGGCTCCCGGTTCGCCCACGCCGGTGCGCGTGGGCGAGGTCCTGGTCAGACGCCTGGACGAGACGTCGCCCACGCCGGCCTTCGTGGCCGTGGACTTCAAAGGCATCGAGGTCGACCTGAAAAGCCTCGGCGACGACGCGGCCGCTGCCGCCGCCCTGGGCTACAAGGATACGCTCTATTGCGATCTCGGCATTGATTACGCCTACGCCAAGGACAAAAAGGACCTCGACCTCAAAACCCTGTCCCTGGCCGTCAAGGACGTCGGCAGCCTGTCTGTCAGCCTGCACCTCGGCAACGTGGACATCGATCCCAATCAGGCGGCCACCCTCCTTTTTACCTATCCCCAGATTCTTCTGCATCAGGCCAGCGTCACCTACAAGGACGCCTCCCTCATGGAGCGCCTCCTGAAAGCGGAAGCAGCCAAATCGGGCATCGACGTCGCCACCCTCAAACAGAATCTCAGTCGCGACGCCGACGAGGCCCTGCAGGGCCAGACCAATCCGCTGCTGGCCGGCGCCCTGACGGCCGTCAAGCAGTTCATCAACAATCCCAAGGAGCTCTCCATTTCGGCCAGCCCGGCCAAACCGCTGCCCCTGGGCCAGATCGGCAATGCGGCCACTCCGGACGCCGTGGCCGCCATGCTCAATATCCAGATCAAATCGTAAGGCTGTCCCCCGTCTGCCGGCGGGCTGCGCAGGCCTTCCCTGGCGGCAAAACGAATCGCCCGTCCTTCCGGCAGATTCGGGCGAGGGGGTCCGGGGGGCGTCATGCCCCCCGGCAGGTCCGGGGCAACGCCCTGGCAAAGTCCGGGGCAGAGCCCCGATTCCCGGCCTCGTACTTTTTCCCCGCCAGCCCTTTCCGCCCGATCTGCCGCCATCCTGCGACTCGACGCCGGCCGGCCTTGATGCTAGGGAGTTCCATGCTTTTAGGCATCGACGTCGGCGGAACCCATACGGACGCGGTCCTCATCGGGCCGGGCGGCGTCGTGGCCTGCGCCAAGCTGCGCACCAACCACGACGATCTGCTCGCCTCCATCCGCGAGGCCCTGGCCGGCATTGTGGCCGTGGCCGGACCGGGAGCCGTCACCCGGCTGAACCTGTCCACCACCCTGTCCACCAACGCCATTGTCGAGGGCACGGCCGATCCGGTCGGGGTCCTCGTATCCGGCGGTCCGGGCATCGACCCCGAAGCCTACCGCATGGGGCGGTTTTATCACGTCCTGCCCGGGGCCATCGACCACCGGGGCCGGGAAACCGCCCCCATCGACCTCGACGCCGCCCGCGAGGTCATTGCCGGCTGGCAGGCCGCCGGCGTCGCCGTCCACGCCGCGGTCACCAAATTTTCCACCCGCCATCCCGACCAGGAACTGGCCCTGAAGGCCCTGCTCGACGGCCGCTCGGACCACGTCTCCCTGGGCCATGCCTTTTCCGGCCGCCTGGGCTTTGGCCGGCGCATTGCCACGGCCTGCCTCAACAGCGCCGTGTGGCGGGTCTACAACCGCTTTTGCGACGCGGTGGAACGCTCCGTGGCCGAACTCGGCATCGCCCCGGATGTCATAAACGTGCTCAAGGCCGACGGCGGCACCATGCCGCTGGCCGTCTCCCGGTCCCACCCCGTCCAGTCCATCCTGTCCGGGCCGGCCGCCTCGGTCATGGGCATCATCGCCGTGTGCGACATCACCGAGGATTCCATCATCCTCGACGTCGGCGGCACCACCACCGACATTGCCGTATTCGCCGCCGGCGCGCCGCTGATCGAAAACGAGGGCATCGCCATCGCCGGCCGCCCCACCCTGGTGCGGGCGCTGCGCACCCGCTCCATCGGCGTCGGCGGCGACTCGGCCATCACCGTCAGTTGCGAGGCCGTGCGCGTCGGCCCCAGACGCCTCGGGCCGCCCATGGCCCTCGGCGGCCCGGTCCCCACCCTGGTCGATGCGCTCAACGTGCAAAACGTCATCGCCGTCGGCGATCCCCGCGCCTCGTACGAAGGACTGGCCGCGGCCGCCGCCACGGCCACGGCCTGCCACTTCGACCCGGGCGAGGTGGCCGAGGCCGCAATCCTCAATGCCGTCAACCAGATCCGGGAGGAAGTGGCCGCCTTTGTCCGCGAAATAAACGACCGCCCGGTCTACACCATTTTCGAGCTGCTCGAAGGCCGGCAGGTGCGCCCGACCCGGGTCTACGTCATGGGCGGCCCGGCCATGGCCCTGTCCGCCCTGCTCCAGGACGCCTTTTCCGAAGAGGTCGTGGTGCCCGAAAGCTTCGCCGTGGCCAACGCCATCGGCGCGGCCCTGGCCCGGCCGACCTTTTCCGTGGAGCTTTTCGCCGACACCGCCGCCGGCCGGCTCACCATCCCGGCCCTGGGCATCGCCCGGCCGGTCGCCGACAACTACAGCCCGGCCGCCGCCGAGGGCGAGGCCGCCACCCGCCTTCGCGAATATCTGGCCGCCATCGGCGCGGGCGACAACGGCGATGCGCCCATCGAGACCGTCGAACTTTCCTCGTTTCCCATGGTCGAAGGCGGGGAGCTTGTCGGCCACAACATCCGCGTGGCCTGCCAGGTGCGCCCCGGCGTGCCCGAGGCCTGGAAAAAGGCGGTCTCCCAGCCATGCTGAAAGCCAGAAACAGCCTCGGCATCGTCTTTTTCCCGGCCTTCGACTGGGCCATCTCCCCCACCCATCCCGAACGCCAGGAGCGCCTGCTCTACACCCAGGACCAGTTGCGCGAGGAAGGCGTCTTCGACATCGCCGGCATCACCGAACTCAAGCCCGATCTGGCCACGGAAACCGATGTGGCCCGGGTCCATTTCTGCTTTCCGGACGTGGCCGCCGTGACCACGTCCTCCCACATGATCTCCGCCGGCGGGGCCATCCGGGCCGCCCGCACCGTGCTGGAAAAAGAGGCCAAAAAAGCCTTCGCCCTGGTCCGCCCGCCCGGCCACCACGCCATGAAGGTGGTCCACGGCGCACGCGGCTTTTGCAACATCAACATCGAAGCCGTGATGATCGAATGGCTGCGGGAACATTTCGGGCCGCTTCGGGTGGCCATCGTCGACACCGACTGCCACCACGGCGACGGCACCCAGGACGTCTACTGGCACGACCCGGATACCCTGTTCATCTCCCTGCACCAGGACGGCCGCACCCTCTACCCCGGCACCGGCTATCCCTACGAGTTGGGCGGCCCCAGGGCGCTCGGCAAAACCGTCAACATCCCCCTGCCGCCCGGCACGTCCGACGAAGGCTTCCTCTTCACCATGCGCGAGGTGGTGGCGCCGCTGCTCGAAGACTTCAAGCCCGACCTCGTCGTCAACTCCGCCGGCCAGGACAACCACTTTTCCGATCCCATCACGGACATGGCCTTCTCGGCCCAGGGCTACGCCAGACTGACCGAGCTCTTAAACGCCGACATCGCCGTGCTCGAAGGCGGCTACGCCATCCAGGGCGCATTGCCCTATGTCAACCTGGGACTGGTGCTGTCCATGGCCGGCCTCGACTACAGCCATGTCCGGGAACCCGGCTTCAACCCCGAAGCCGTCCGCCAGTCCGCCAAAGTCACCGGCTACATCGAAGAAGTCTGCCGCGACACCCTCAAACTCGCCCGCAATCCCAAAGCCCCGGACAAAGGCGAAATCGTGGCCGGCTGGTTTACCCGCCGCAAGACCCTGTATTACGATACAGATGCCATTACGGAATACCAAACGGAATCAGTCCGTATGTGCGACCACTGTCGTGGAGTCCTCAAATTCGAGACGGAATCCACGCGCAATCCGCTGTGTCTGGGCGTCGAAGCGCCCATCGGGGCCTGCGAACACTGCGTTAGCGAGGCGTACCGCCTGTACGAATCCGGCCAGATCAAGGGCGAATACCGCCACCTGCAACTCATCGACCGCGTTGGGAAAAATTACGCCAGCTATACGGGATAAAGAGGGGAGGAAGGGGGAGGGGAGGAGAGAAGATGCCTCCGGCGGCCGGGAGGGGCTTAGCCCCTCCCGGACCCTCCCAACGTTTCGAGTTGTGGCTTGGGTGTTCCGTAATTAACCATGAACGCACACTTCGACGAGCCACCGAGTGTAGCCCAGCCGCCTCACATCACCGCGCCATCAGCGCGAACACGCCCCATCCAAGGTATTCACGCGTGTACGCGGCGTAGCGTTTTGGTCCCGAGGTCAGTTCGGCTCGAACATCTTTCGCGAAGTCATCGTCGGGATTCGCTTCAAGCCATCGGCGCATGGTGAGCCACTTGGCCGCCTCGTATCTGTCCCAGCCGTCTTGGTCTGCCAGAACCATTTCCACGACGTCGTAGTCGAGGTTGCCGAAAGACGCGAGAAGTTCTGGAAGCAAGAGAAAGTCTGGGATGGAACCGGCGCGGCATCCCTTGGCGACCTCTTCTGTCGGCGGCAATTGCAGCCAGTATGGCTCGCCGATGAGGATGATCCCTCCCGTGCGGAGACTCCTGGCCAGAAGCTCGATGGCGCCGACGACTCCCCCACCGATCCACGTGGCGCCGACACAGGCTGCCACACCGACCTTTTCGTCGGCGACGTAGCCGGCAGCGTCGCCGTGGATGAACCCGACCCGATCGGCGACGCCGAGTTCTTCAGCGCGGAGTTTCGCTTGCTCGGTGAACAACCGGCTCATGTCGATGCCGACGCCGATGATGCCGTAATCGCGTGCCCAGGTGCACAGCATCTCGCCCGAACCGCTGCCGAGGTCGAGCACACGAGTCCCCGATTCCAGGCGCAACGCCGCGCCGAGAGTGGCGAGCTTTTCTGGTGTGAACGGGTTATGGATGCGGTGAGCACTTTCGGTAATGTTGAAGATACGTGGGATATCCAATGCAGAAACTCCTTTTACTACATTGCGTAACAACTGGAATATATCCTTTTGTAGAAAAGCGGCGTCGCAACGCGCAGCATTTAGAAATGCATGGCAATCTCCTTCGTGCAAAGAATGCCTCGTCCTAGCGCAACCGCCGGCCTGTTGAAACCGCCTGCACGTTTCTCAAGCGAACGAGCGCCAAAAAGGGTGCGCCGCTTTGCGCCGAAAAACGGCAAGGCCCGCCTGAATCAAGCGGGCCTTGCCATCCTGACCGCCCCGGCGGCGGCATCGGTTATGTTTTTTTCGCGGCGGCGATGACTTTGTAAATCGCCTTTGCCGACAGATGGTGCATCGACGCCAGATCCCGGACCGCAACGCCTCGGGCGTAGGCGGCGTATATGGCGGCGTTCCTGGCGGCAAGCTGTTGCCTGCTGCCGCGCGCCTCGCCCCACGCCTTGCGGTTGCACGTCCTGCGCGGGATGTAGAGATACTCGCCGTCGATATAGTTTTGTATCGCTTCCAGCAGGTGGCCGGGCAATACATCATGCGCCTTCGTATAAGCCATTTCGCCCCTCCTAATGGTGAAGTAAGGATCGGGCAAAGGCTGCGCCTCTACGGATTATGCCTTCTGCAGCAGCCTTTGCCGTGCGTGGGGCACAAGTTCCAATACGGAAATGGGATGCACAAAGACCTCGTTGGTTGTGTTTTCCGGGGGACCGTAATCCGCCGCATTGGCAGCGTCAATTCCCGGCGAGTGGTCTCACTTGCCGCACAACTTGCGTAATTCCTTATTTTCTTTGGTCAATTCATAAACCCGTCGTTCCAGTTCCCTGGCCCGATCATTGACGCCGGCCAGGGCCGAGGCGGCCATGGCCAGATCGCGGCGCAGGGCGGCGGCGTCGAGGTTGGCCCGGGCCAAGCGGTCGTGGACCACGTCGTTGAGGATCTCCTCGAACAGCCGGCTGGCGTGGCCGCGTTCTTCGGCGGGCAGTCGGTCGAGCAGGGACAGGTCGATGGCGAAGCAGGCGGCGGCGGTGTCGGCGACCACGGAGGCATTGCGGGGCCGGCCACGCAGCGGCCCCATTTCGCCAAAGATCTCGCCGTAATTGGAGAGTCGCGCCACCTCGGCTTCCTGGGCCAGCACGCGGACTTTTCCGGAAACCAGGTAATAGACCCAGCTGTCGCGGTCGCCTTCGCGGATGATGGTTTCGCCGGCGCGGTATTCGCGGTAGCGCAGGCCCTTGTCTTCGATGGCAGCGCGGATTTGTTCGGCAGGGAGTCCGGCAAAGGCCGGCATCCGGCCCAGCAGCCCAAGCAGCCGCTCGGAAATCTGGATGTCGCGTTCGTCCATGCCGTCCCCCGGGACCTTGGTGTTTTTCCCTTGCAGCGCCGGCGTCCCTGCCGGGCCAGCGGCAATTGCGGGCGTCAGGCGCAGGCCGGACGCCAGTCGGTAAGCTGGCCGGTTTCGTTTCGCCCCATCCAGTCGCGAAGTCCCTGGGGATCGCGCACGCCGCCTTCGACGACGGCCCGGTAGAGGTCGATGGACAGGCAGGCAAAATCCGGCGTGGCGGCCCGCCAGGCCTTCAGCGTCAGGATGGCCCGGCGCAGTTCCGGCGTCAGGGCCCGGCGCAGGGGGTCGACCAGATGTTCGCCGCGCGGCAGGGCGTAATCGTCCGGCGCGGACCACATGTCGATCTTCCACATGTCGCCGTCAGCGTCCTGATAGCGAATCATCCAGTACAGGGCCTTGTCCGCGCCGCTTATGTGGTTCTGGTAGAGGGTTTCCCTGACGGCAGGGTTGGCGGCCGCCCGGCCGAGCACGGCAAATCCGTGTTCCGGGCGAAGCTCCGGGCAATACACTTCCAGATCGATGTCCGGGTCCAGGGCCAGTCCGTGGGCCACGGCCCCGACCAGCACCGGCCGGCCGAATTTCCGCCACTCGTCCAGCAGGGCCAGTTCGTCCAAAATCTCCAGCGCCCGGGCGGCCTGCGCCTGGGCGCGCTCCATCACGCCCATGTTCCGCGTCATCGCGTCCTCCTTTCATGACGGCCATAAAGGACGTTTCCGGTCTTTACGGCGACAGACCTTCCGGCCGTCCGGGAGGGAGGCAGGCAGGCATCATGAATCTGACGGTTGCGAACCACTTCCCCCACCCGCCTTTCGTGATCAGAAACAATGCCGCCACGTCCCTTCGCCTGCATTTTTCAGGGGTCCGGGGGGATGGTCCCCCCGGCCGCCGGGGCATCTTCCCCTCTGCTCCTTGCCCTAAAAATTCGGGCTTGGGGAGGCGGGGCTGCTGACGTCCTTGAGGTTGGCGGCCGGCCTGGGCTGGCGGGCCGGGACAAGGCCCTGGGTCTGCAATTTCTCCATAACTCCGGCGAGCAGGGCGAAAGATTCGATGAAACCCTCGGTGGTCATGACCAGCCGTTGCCGTCGTTCGCGGACGGGTTGCCCTTTGGCGTCCACAGCGTCGGCGGCCATGGCGAAAAAGTCGATGCGCACGGCTCCCTTGCCGAAGCCGACGCCGAGAATCCCGTCAACGAATAGTTCCTCAGTCATGCCGTGTACTCCTCATGCTTAAGGTTCGATCGCATTGTACATGGGCAATCCCCAGGGAGGAAGTACTGTGGAAGCCGGTTTTTCATAATTTTATGCGGTTATCCGAACAGCCGGCTTCGCTACGGCAACAGCGCCGCCGGGCCTTACGCTTCCGACAAGCGGTTATCCGCCGCAAAACATGTTGACAGATGCCGCTGATTTATTTCTCCTGGCCGCGAAATCTCCCGTCGGACATGCCCTCCGGCGAGAAAAACATCAACGGGGACGCCATGAAAACCCTGGGCCTTATTGGCGGCACAAGCTGGACTTCGACCGTCGAGTATTATCGTTTTATCAATGAAGAGGTCGGCAGACGGCGCGGCGGCCTGCATTCCGCCAAATTGCTGCTGGCAAGCATCGATTTTGCCGAGCTTGAGGAGGCCATGCGGAACAACAAGCCGCATATGGCCGAGCGCATCCTGCTGCACGCCGCAGGACAGCTGACCCGCGCCTGCGTCGACGGCATCATGCTCTGCTCCAATCTCATCCACCGCTATTATCCGGCCCTCGAAGCAGCGGTCAACATTCCCATTTTGCACATCTGCGATGCCCTGTCCGCCGGGATCACGCGGCAGCAATACAGGAAAGTCGCCCTGCTCGGCACCAGGGCGACCATGGAAGAGGATTTTTACCGTTCCCGCATCCTGGAACAGTGCGGCGTCGACATCATCGTCCCCGACGAACAGGACAGGGCCTATATCCATACCGCCATTTTCGAGAGGATGTGCCGCAACATCTACACCAATGAAGACCGCATCAGGATATCCGGCATGATCGACAGCCTGAAGGAGCAAGGCGCGCAAGGCGTCATGCTGTCGTGCACGGAACTGCCCGTGCTGTTGTCCGAAGCCTCGCTGCCGCTTCTGGACAGCACGCGCATCCACAGCCATTACGCCGTGGCCTGGGCCCTGGGGGCCTGACGCCCGGCCGTACGCCTATGGCTCGCGCAGGCTTTCGTCGAAGGCGCGCAGCAGCGGATAGAGCAGGTAGGTGATGACGCGCCGGCTGCCGACCTTGATTTCGGCCGAGACGGTCATGCCGGGGAAGAGGTGGAAATCCGGCGGCACGGCAGCCAGCCTTGCCTCGGCGACGGCCACGCGCACCCGGTAGAAGACGCGCTGGCCCTCGGCGGACTGCCTGTCGAAGGCGTCGGGGCTGATGGTGAGCAGGCGGCCTGTGCCCGTGCCATGGCGCTGGTAGGGAAACGCCTCGAACTTGAGGCGCACGGCGTCGTCCGGCCGCACGAGGCCGATGTCCTGGGCCGCCACCTCGGCCTCGACCACAAGCTCCTCGCCGCGCGGCACGATGGTCAGCAGCGGCTCGCCCTGCCGCGCCACCGCCCCGGCCGATTGGGCGGCCACATCGAGGACGACGCCGTCTTCCGGAGCGCGCAGCACCACCAATTCGGTCAGGCGCGCCGCCTTGCGGCGCTCTTCGCCGGCGGCGGCCAGCTCCCGGCTGGCCTGGGCCAGATCCCGGGCCGCTTCGGCGTTCCAATTTTCCAGAAAATCCTGCTTCTCCGCCCCGGCCCGGGCCAGGGATTCCCGCAGTTCGGCCGCCTCGTTTTTGAGCTTGGCCACCCGGCCTTCGGCCTCGATGCGGCTGCTCTGGGCCTTCATCAGCTCCAGACGCGACCCGGCCCCCTGGCGCTCGATGTCGCCGTACATGCGCTCCAGGTCCCGGGCCAGGGCAATCTGCTTGCCGGCCTGGACCGTCTCGGCGGCGTTGGTGGCCGCCTTGGCCGACAGCTCCCGTACGCGCTGCTCCAGGGAATCCGCCCTGGCCGCCCGCTCCTGCCGCCGGGCCAGCAAATGGCCGCGCTCCAGGGCCAGCTCCGACGCCGGGATATCCGCCGGCGCCGCGCACTGGCCGGACGTCTCGCAGCGCAGCCGCCAGACCTTGGCCGCAAGCGAGGCCCAGGCCCCTTCCTGGCCGGCCAGCCCGGCCTCGGCAAAGGTGGGGTCAAGCGACGCCAACGCGTCGCCCTTGGCCACGCTCTGCCCGGCCGAAACGAACACCTCGCGCACCACCCCCGTTTCCAGCGGCGCAATGGCCAGATTGCGCCGGGCCGACACCACCTTGCCCGGCGCAATCACAATCCGGTCCACCCGGGCCAGGCAGGCAAACACCAGCGCCGCCAGGACAAACGCCAACAGCAAATACAACGTGGCCCGGTACCGCACCGGCGCCGGCTCGGCCAGCAAGGCCTGGGCCGCGGGCTGGAACGCGGCAAACCGGCCCGCCGGCGGCTTCGCCCCGGACCGGACCGCCAACGCGCCCCGCCTGCGTCTCCACGGTGCAATCACATGGCCCCCTGGTGAAAACAGGAAGATAAAAAAAGAGAAGCGAAGAATCGGGGGAAAACTTTTCTGAAGAAAAGTTTTCCCCCGAACCCCCTTTCAAAAGACTTTTAACGGGGTGGGGATGAGCGCGGGGGACGGGGATGTGCAACAGCCGTCCTGCCCGTCTGCATCGCGCCCGGGCGTCCATCCGTCGTCCTTTTCCACCCCCTTTGCCCCCACCCATCCAGGGGGTCCGGGGGGGATGATCCCCCCCGGCCGCCGGAGGCATCTTCCTCTCCTCTTCTTCCCCCCTCTCTCTTCCCCGTCTTCTCCCCTGCTACAGCTTCACGCCCCGTGCGGCATCCAAAGTCCGGGCGAAGTCGTCGTCGGAGTGGGCGAACGAGGTGAAGGCGCATTCGTAGGCCGAGGGGGCCAGAATGATGCCGGCGTCGCGCATCTGGTTGTAAAACGAGGCGTATATGGCGGCATCGCCTTTTTTGGCGTCGTCGAAGTTCGTGACCGGGCCGTCGCAGAAAAACAGCGTGAAGAGCGATCCCATGCAGGTCAGGGTGACGGGCGCGCCTTTGCCGCGCAGTATGGCGGCCAGTTCTTCGGCCAGGGCCTTGGTGCGGCTGGCGAGGCCGGCGTAGTCGGCGTTTTTGAGCTTCGCGAGCGTGGCCAGCCCGGCGGCCATGGCCAGCGGATTTCCGGACAGGGTGCCGGCCTGGTAGACGTCGCCGCAGGGGGCGATGCGCTCCATGATGCGGCGTTTGCCGCCGTACGCGCCGACGGGCAGCCCGCCGCCGATGATCTTGCCGAGGCAGGTCAGGTCCGGGTCGATGTCGAAGACGCTTTGCGCGCCGCCATAGGCCAGCCGGAAGCCGGTGATGACCTCGTCGAAAATGAGCAGGGCGTCGTGGGCCCGGGTGATCTCGCGCAGGCCTTCGAGGAAGCCGGGAGCCGGCGGCACAAGGCCCATGTTGCCGGCCACGGGTTCGACGATGACGCAGGCGATGTCCTGGCGGGCCGCAAACAGGGCTTTGACGGCGTCCAGGTCGTTGTACGGGGCGAGCAGGGTGTGGCGCACGGTTTCGGGGGGCACGCCCGGGGTGCCGGGGATGCAGAAGGTGGCCAGTCCCGAGCCGGCGGCGGCCAGGAAGGCGTCGGAATGGCCGTGGTAGCAGCCCTCGAACTTCACGATCAGGGATTTGCCGGTGTAGCCGCGGGCCAGCCGCACGGCGCTCATGGTGGCCTCGGTGCCGGAGTTGACCATGCGCACCATTTCGATGCCGGGCACGGCGTCGACCACGGCCTGGGCCAGATCGACCTCGGCCGGGCAGGGCGCGCCGTAGCTGACGCCGCGTTCCACGGCGGCCCGGATGGCGGCGGTGACGTCGGGATCGCCATGGCCAAGGAGCATCGGGCCCCAGGACATGACGTAATCGAGCATTTCGCGGCCTTCGACCGTGGTCATCCTGGAGCCGGCGGCGGAGGCGATGAACAGCGGATCGCAGCCCACGCTGCGACAGGCCCGCACAGGGCTGTTGACCCCGCCGGGAATGAGCTTCTGGGCCTTTTCGAACAATTGCGCGGACGAGGTCATGCAGGGGTCTCCGTGGCTTTCGTGGTTGGCGCGGCCGGCTCGGCAAAGGTGAGCACGTAGCCGTTGATATCTTCAATGCTGCACTCGCGGGTGCCATAAAACGTCGCATGCGGGGCCTTGATGAACGGGGTCATCTCGCTGACCCGGGCATAGAGGCCGTCGAGGTCGTCGCATTCCAGGTAGACGACCACGGAGCCGCCGATTTTGGTTCCGGACAGCCGGGGCAGTTCGGCCATCAGCGAGGTTCTCGTCTGGAACATCAGGCGGGCCTGGCCGCTTTCCACCATGGCAAAGGCCAGCGGCCCGGGCGACGGCCACTGGAGCACCGTCTCCCTCGACTTTTCAACAACGCCGAAGGCAAAGGCAAATCCCAGAGCTTCCAGGTAAAAAGCGACCGTGCGGTTGACGTCCTCGACCATAAGGTTGGTGGTGGCGCTGGTTACGGTCATATGCGGCTCCTTGGCGAACCCGGCAGGAAAACACGCCGGGCGGCGGCTTACCGTAGCCGGGAGGAAGCCTTGGCGCAAGCCTGACAGCGCGGCCGCCCCGTCCGCTTGAAATCACAGGAGATCAGTCAAAAATATTCAGGCGGGGCGGCACGCAAAAAGTCTGGGACATTTGGGCTTTCAGCGGTGTTCATTATCTATCAACCATTTGATTACACAACATTTATTGAACTGTCTAAACTTTTTGACAGCCAACCCGAAATCGCCCTTTCCGGCTTGACAAGGTCCGCTGGCTTTACTAGAGAGCGACACCTCAAAACGGACAGAGAATCACTCCGCATCATCCTCGCGGCTCGCTTCATCTCCGAGAGTATTCCTCACATCGTCCCTCATCCCCCGATCCAGGAGCGCCGCGCCAGGGATCTCGTCGCCAACAGCTTTGACAGCCTTATTTATTGGGCTTCGTCATTGCGGAAGCACTACATGGAGGTGTCTATTCCATGAGAGTTATTGCAGCCATTTTTGCGGTTTTCCTTTATGCCACAACGGCCTATGCCGCACCACACAAAAACATTTCTTCCGAAAACAAAATCTCCAAAAAACGCATCTCCGCCACCGTTACCGCCTATACTCCCGCTCCCCGGGAAAACGGCGGCCGCGGCAAAAAATCCGGCACAGCCATCGGCACCCGCATCCGCCCCGGCATCGTGGCCGTGTCCCGGGATCTGCTCCACTCCGGCTGGCGCTTCGGCAGCAAAGTCCACATCAAAGGCCTCGGCGTGTTCACCATCGAAGACACCATGCACCAACGCTTCCGACAGGCCATCGACGTGGCCGTGCCCGACGTGGCCGCCGCCCGGAAAATCGGCAAACTGAAAAACATCGAGGTCACCCTCCTGGAACACGCCCTCGGAGCCAAAGGCTGAGGGGGAGAATAGGAAAAGAATGCCTTGTATGTTTCCTTCGGAGAGTAGTGTACTCTTTGGGTGAGGAAAAGCATGGCAGGCCGTAAATGCCTTGAACCTCGAGTTCGTGCCGGAGCCATGGTCGCCATGCTATTTTTCCATTAAGCC